>TARA_B100000963_G_scaffold362041_1_pt1 | contig 29770 bp, 26 predicted proteins | sample TARA_B100000963 | Tara Oceans TARA_B100000963 (sample SAMEA2622097) | marine metagenome | biome: marine biome (ENVO:00000447); feature: surface water layer (ENVO:00002042); material: "saline water (ENVO:00002010), including plankton (ENVO:xxxxxxxx)" | depth 5 m | reverse complement strand
CAAAAAACAAAAAATAAATTTAAATTATTTACATATAAAATTAAAAATCCTGATCAATTTGGAGTTTTGACAAAGAAAAAAGATAATTATTTTATACATGAAAAGCCCAAAAAAAAAATTGGTAATAAAATTGTAACTGGACTTTATTTTTTGCCAAATAAAGTGATTCAAATTAGTAAAAAAAACAAGATATCTAAAAGAGGTGAATTAGAAATTACTGATGTTTTAAATAAACTAATGAAACTTCAAAAACCTAAGATTTATGATCTTAAAAGAGGTATCACCTGGATGGATTTAGGTAGTTTAGACTCTCTAAATAACGCTTCAGATTTTATTAGATTGATTCAAAGTATTTCTAATACTAAAATTGCTTGTTTAGAAGAAATTGCGCTTAAAAATAAATGGATTAAAAAACTTTCAAGAAATAAAATGATAAATAAGTATGGGAATAGCCAATATTATAAATATTTGTGTGAATTAAATTGCTTTTAAAATAAGCACTAGTAAATAAAAATTCCAAAGCAAGATAAACTTAATTTTTAATTTAATCATAAATTTTTTATTTTTTAGATTAAGTTTTAGGAAATCATAAAAATATCTAATCTTATGTTTGTTTTCCCTTCGAAGAATTGAATAGTAATCATGTAAAATAAATAAAACAAATTTTTCTAAAATTATTTTACCTTTAATAATATTTATTACTTTTAGGTAATCTTGATTAAATATTTTGAGATCAATTTTTTTTGACGAAATTTTAGAACTACTAGTATTATTATATCCAAAACAATTATCAAAAATTAAAAGATTGTTATCAAATACTTTGAATAATAAAAAAGTATCTAATAAATACTTTTTTACCTTTATTTTTTTAAAAACTTTAATTATAAAATTTCTTTCATAAACAGTACCAACGGTACCACTCAAATATATTTTTTTTTTAAAAAACATAAGTAATTTATTTTTTGTTAAAATATTTTTCCCTTTTTTTTTAAATCCAAATTCTGATAAATTTGTTGTACTTTCACTTAGGTAATTTAGATGTCTGTATTTATCTTTTCGAATAAGTTCAAACATTTGACTATGTATCAAATCATCATCTGCAATAATAGAAACATACTTGCCCTTGGCTTTACTAATTAAAAACTTAATATTGTCAATTTCGCCCCTTATTTTTTTTTTATTATTAAAAATTTTAATTCTTGGGTGATTTTGAATTTTTAATCTTTCAGATGGATTATCGTTACTAATAATTATTTCCATATCTTTATTAGCATCTATTTTTAATTTTTTTATTAGATTTACTATGTTATTCCTTTTAAAAAAATAGGTTATACATACGGTAAAATTTATAATCATTTAAAGCAATATAATATATTATTTCTAAATTCTTATAAAATGATTAAAAACAAAAAAATTTTGATCACAGGGTTAAATAGCTCAATATCTAAAAAATTTATTTCTTTTCTAGACAAAACTATTCTCAATTCAGTTATTTATATTTTAACAAATAAAAAAACTAAATTAAATAAAAAAAATAAAAATATTATTTTTTTAAAAAAGCAATACACAGATTTATATAAATACAAAAAAATTGTAAATAATTGTGATTATTTTTTTCATTTTGCATATCAAAATTCTGAATTATTTGCACAGAAAAATTCACTGGAAGATTTTAAGATCAATGTTGTTGGACTAGATAATATTCTTAAAGAGACACAAAATAATAACAAATTAAAATTTATTTTTATAAGCACCTCAAGTATCTACCAAACATCAAATACTAATATAAATGAAAAATCCAAAATTCAAATTTTATCTTATTACAATTTACATAAATATTATTGTGAAAATTTAATTAAATTTTATTCAAGTTTTTCAAAAAATAAATTTATCATACTTAGACTATCAAATGTTTATGGTGATTTTGACTTAACAAAAAGAGATTTTTTATTAAAGTGTATTTATAAAATTACCAAAAATAGAAATTTGAGCATTTATGGAACTGGAAAGTATTTAAGAGATTTTATTCATATTGATGATGTTGCTAATGCTCTAATTCAAATAATGAAAAAAAAAACTCTTCATAAATTGAATACATTTAATTTATGTTCTGGACAATCAATTAAATTAATTGATTTAGCAAAATTAATTATAAAAAAAAATAATAAAATTGGTTCAAAATTTTTAGGTAAGATTAAATTTAGTAAAAATTCTAGTAAACTTGTAAAAAGAAATTTTTTATCAAAACCAAATAAATTTAAAAAAAAATTTAATTGGAAAGCAATTGTAAAATTAGAAGATGGTATTTCTGAATTAGTTAAAAAATTTAAAGATTAACAAATTTGTTTTTAAGTCTGTATATTCTTATTAAAAATTTTAGAAACCAATTGATTCTATTCTTTAATTTAAATACTGGATCAGTTTTTTTAATCAATTTAAAATTTAAATTATCCAATGTTTTATTATAAACTACTTTTAAATTTCTAATTTTATCCAAATTAATATTTTCACACCGAATTTGTTTTTTTATTTCATTGCTTTTATCATAATGCTCTGTATCAACCCGATCCTCTAACCCGTCATGTATTACTAAATTTTTCATAGGATTTATGCTTAGTCCATCCTCATAAATAATGGTTAACTGCCACCAAGTTGACCATAATCCTTTTTTTTCTTGGGCATAATGTTCCCTATAAAGGTATTCATAAAACCAGTGTGTATTTGAAAAATTATTATAGTAATTTTTAATTTTTTTTTCTTTATATATTTCGTAGAGACTAAAGCTTCTCTTTAACTTTATCCAGGAGTTTTTCCAGGTAGCCCAGCCAACACAATCAGGTATTTTTGAGAAAAAAATATCATCTTTTTTATATTCATTTGGAAGGTAGCAGCTACCTGATATTTGAAATATTTTTTCATCTTTTCTAAATTTTTCAAGCATATGGTCACAAAAACTAAAAAATTCAGGAGATGCAATATGATCATCCTCTAAAACAATAATTGTATCATTAATATCCAGAACATGGTCTATTGACTTTATAATATTCTGCTGAAGTCCTAAATTATTTTCATTTACAATTATTTTAACATTATTTAATTTTTGTTTATAATTTTTTAGTAATCCAATTACTTCTTGTATTTTTTCATTATCTTTTTGATTTTTTGGTCCATCAACAGAAAAATATAAATTTGTAAAATCATTATTTGATTTAAGTAAATTTTCTAAAATATTTTTAGTTTTATCTAATCTATTATAAAAAATTATTAACACTGGTGATTTAACTTTATATTTTTTCATTTTTATATCTTGTGATTTTAAGTATGATTAACTTAAATATTTGAAATTTATATTCAAAAATTGAATTAGTAAAAGCTTTTAGAAGACCATTGTTTTTTTTCTGAATTTGAAAAAAATCTTTAAATGACTCTAGTAAGTTTGAAGAATAACCTCCCATTAAATTATTTGATAAAGTTTTATTTATAGAATGAAATTTATAATGATTTTTAAAAAGCTTTAGACTTAAATCATAATCAGCAGCAACTTTAAATTTAGTATCAAATTTATATTTTAAAAATATCTGTTTAGAATAATACATTGTTTGATGTGAAATAGAGTTTGTTTTAAGAATTTTATTAATATCACTTTTTTGAATAAATTTTATTTTTTTATCTTGATAATAATTTGTATTTCCATAAAAAATATCAGTATTAGTATTTTTTTTTATCTCATATTCAACAATTTCAAATGTGTTTTCAGGCAGCCAATCATCTGAATTTAAAAATAACAAATAATCACCTGCAGCTTTTGAAACACCTTTGTTCATTGCATAGTAAATTCCGTTATCTTCCTCAGAAATAATTGTAAAAGGATAATTTGCAGTTTTCTTAATAATTTCTATAGTCTTATCATTGGATTTATTGTCAATTATTATTTGTTCAAAAATTTTTTCTTGCGAATTAAGAGACTCAATATTTTTTAAAATATGTTTTTCTGAGTTGAAAGTTGGTGTTATTACTGAAATGAACAATTAAAACCTACTTAAAAAATCTTTATAGGTTAATCTTAAAGCTTTTTCAAAATCTGTGAATTTATTATATTTAAGTTTTTTTATTTTAGATATATCCATCGTCTTTCTCATAACTCCATTAGGCATTTTATTATCAAATTCCAACTCTCCTTTAAATCCTACAATTTTCTTAATTATTTGAGCTAAATTTTTAATAGTTATATCTTCATTGGTTCCAATATTAATCAATTTGTAATATTTATTATCAAGTAAAATTTTACATATAATTTTTGCACAATCATTGACATATAAAAATTCTCTTTTTGGTCTACCATCTCCCCATACTTTAACTTTTAGATCTTTATTAATTTTAGCATTGTGCATTCTTTTAATTAATGCGGGTATCACATGAGAGCGCTCATCATACTTATCGTTTGGACCAAACAAATTCGTTGGCATTGCGCATGAAAAATTTTTCCCATATTGTTTATTATAAGCCTCACATAATTTAACACCATGAATTTTAGTTAGAGCATACCATTGGTTTGTTTGTTCTAACTCGCCTTTTAGTAGCTCTGTCTCCTTTATTGGTATTTTACTAAATTTTGGATACATACAGGAAGAACCGATGAATAAAAATTTTTTAACTTTATATTTGTAGCATAAATCAATTAAGTTTGTTTGTATCTTAATATTGGTCATCATGTAATCTACAGGATAACTGCTATTATCTTCTATGCCACCTGCTTTTGCAGCTGCATTAATCACATGTGTAGGTTTGTTTTTTTTAAACCAGATTTCTGTATTTTGATAATTTTCTAAATTAAGATTTTTTTTATCAGATATCAAAAGTTTTAGATTTTTCTTTTTATTAAGTTCCCTATAGATTGCACTTCCTAACAATCCTTTATGACCAGTTAAAAATATTCTCATTAAAACCTTTTATAAATTAACTTATCAAATTTACAAGGCTACTTATTTTATTCTTTCGCTCACTATAAAGTCACTTTTTTTTGAGAAGTCCTGTACTAAAAATAAGACTCTCTAAAAAAGCTTAACATTTTAGGGAATGTAAATTTGCTTTTACTCGCTGATGACTGATCAAAAATTAAAATCTTTATTTCAAAATTTAATGTAAGGATTTCTCTTCTAAAAAAAAATTAATTATGTATATTAACTGTATCAATTTAAAATAATGTAAATTTATGCCAAAGTTAGCGGTTATTTGTCCTGTTTATAACGAAGCAGAAAATATAAAGCCACTAGTATCTGAATTTATTAAACTTAATAATAATTTAAAAAAAAAATATTCTGTAAAGTTTATTTTTGTTAATGATGGAAGTACTGATCAAACTAAAAAAATTATCTTAGATGAATCAAAAAACTTTAATAATATTCATATAATAAATTTTACTAAAAATTTTGGATATAGTTCTGCAGTTGCAGCTGGGTTAGAAAAAATCAATGCTGATTTTTACGCTTGTATAGATGGTGACTTACAAAAAGATCCGATGCATATTTTATCTATGTTGGAAATTATTGAAAACAAAATAGATGTTGTTCAAATGGTTACAAATAAAGATAAAAATTATGAAAGTAATCTTAAGACAAAATTATCAATATTATATTATGCCTTATTAAATTATGTTTCAGAGACAAAAACAGTAAGTGGTGCTAGTGATTTTTGGCTCATAAGAAAAACAGTAAGAGATAAATTATTGTTAAACCCATCTTTTTTAAACTTTGTAAGAGCTAGCTTTACTTTTTTAAAATTTAAAACTAGTTATATAAGTTATAACGCAATGAAGAGAAAATTAGGAATTTCCAAATTTAATCTGAAAAAGCAAATAGAATTAGCTATGTGTGGAATTTTAATATTTGCAAAAAAAAAGTATTTTTTATTACTATTTTTAGTCCCAGTGTCTTTTATTTTTTTTGCTTATTGCTCATATCTGATTTTTATAGAAATATTTTTTAGTAATATAACAGTTTTAAATAGTTTATTATTATTTGTTTCGTTAATCCCAATTTTTTTAATAACCCATACAGTTTTTATGATACATAAAATGCATAAAAAAGTCCAAAATAAGCCAAGTTATGTAATTGAGAAAATTTAAGGTGCTATTTTTTAAATAAATTTACCATTATTTTTTCTAAATTTTTTCCATCTTTCATTATCAGGAAATGAAAAATATTTTTTTTTATATTTTTTTTTAACATACTTTTTTTTTATTAAATTTCTTAATGATTTTAAGATAAGATCAGAGCTAATTTCAAATCCTTTTTTATAAATTTTTGACAAGTTGTTTTCTAAATTTTCAATTTTCGCTTGAGCAAGTATCTGCCCATCATCTATTTTTTTTGTCATTTTATGAATTGTTACACCTGAATATTTTTGATTGTCAGCTATAGAATGAAAAACAGGATATAAACCACCATAACTTGGCAAAAGAGAGGTGTGTCTATTCACACATCCATATTTTGGTATTTGTAAAATCTTTTCAGAAAAAATTACTGAACAGCTAGAGAGTATAATATCTGGTTTAAATGATCTAATTTTTTTTAAATATATTGGTTGATTAATGTCATATTCAATTAAAAAAAAATCTATATTAAATTTTTCACAAACGCTCCTAACAGTAAAAAATATATTAAATTTTTTGAATATTTTATCATTTATCGTAAAAAATAATTTTTTTATACCAAGTAAAAATATCTCTTTTAAAAATAATTTTTTAATATTTTTTTTTAAGTAATTTTCAATTGAATTTGATGGTTTAATTTTTGTGACTATTCCCACCTTAATATTAAAATTTTTTTTAATTAGTTTCTTATAAACTTGAAAAAAAAATTTTGGGTGATAGAAATTTGTTTCATCAATAATAATTATAATTTTCATTAATAATTTAAAAAGCTAGAGTTTTAAAATCACGATTAGATGTAAAATAATTGAAAAATTTTTTTGAAAATAGTTTTCTTTCTGAAGAGTCTGTATTACCTAAATGTAATAAAATTTCTTTATTAATGAACTTATATTTTGTAAATTGGTGGTTAAGAATTTTTTCATCATAAATACTGCTATATAAAATTCCAAAAAATTCTTTTTTTGTTTTTTTTTCGTTAAATATAGAAAAAAATTTTAATAATAACCATGCTATTAAATTTCTATAAAACTTTATTTTAATTAAAACCTTAAATGTTGGAAAATTGAATTTCTCATTTGGATATCTCAACTCACTAATATTGTATTTTTTATTTGTACAAAGATGTTTATAAATCCAAGGTATAAAATGAATATGCTGATGACCGTCTAAAGAAATCTTTTTAAAATCATATATTTTTTTATATTCATTGATTTGCTTATCAATTTCGTGAAATACTTGTCTTCTATATTTTTTTTTAAGGAAAAAAAGACTAAAAAAAGAAGTATCTTTACTTTTTTTATTAAACTCATAGTTTTTATTGTCTGTCAAATTTAAGTGAAGCTTAGTTTTAACTTTTTTTTTTATTAATAGTCTATGAAATTTTGAATCCACAAAGCCAACCATAACCGAAACTGAGGAAATTTTATTACATTTTAAATAATCTAAAATTTGATAAGATATTTTAGGAGACCTGCCAAAGTCATCTAAATGTATTTTTTTGTCTTTCATTTTTTTTAAATACTAATTTTTAATTTTTATTTTTAAATTCTTTTTTATAGTTCTTCATATACAGAAACTTAACACAAATAATAAATATAATTTTAATCTTAATAATAATATTCATAATGAAATATTAATGTATTACTTTTCTATAATAGTACCCTCAGTAATTTCAAAATTTTTAAAGAAATTAATATTTTTTACTAATTTATGAGAAACTATAATTATAATTTTGTTTTTTTTTAAAGAATTTATTGTTTTTGTTACAATTTGTTCTGATAATGGATCTAAATTTGAGGTTGGTTCATCAAGAATTAGTATCTCAGAATCTTTATAAATTGCTCTAGCAATACCTATGCGCTGAAGCTGTCCTCCACTTATATTTGAATTATTTTCATATATATTGTCATTAAGTCTCATTTTTAAATCCTCAAGAAGACCAACATCTTCTAAACATTTTTTTACTTTTTGTTCATTAATAAATTCATCTCCCAGGGCTATATTTTTTAATAAATTATCATTTAATAAATTTATACTTTGAGATACATAAGCTATTTTTTTAAACCAATTTAAATTTTCATAAATTTCTACTTCCTTATTGTTTAAAAGAAAATTTCCTCCATCGAATTTGATTAGTCCGATTAAAATGTTTAGTAACGTTGATTTACCTGATCCTGATTTACCAGATAACAAATAAATATTATTTTTTTTAAGCTCTATATTAATATTTTTTAATACTTGTTTTCCTTTATTTTCATAAGCAAAATTAATATTTTTAAGCTTTATTGAATTAATATGATCTATTGGAGTGTTATATTGTTCTATTGATTTAAATTCCTCTGAAAATAAAATTAATTTTTTTACTGCATCTTTGACAAAACTTAATGTGTTGAATGAACTATAAATACCATTAAACGCTGGGGCCAACTTATAAAATGAAAATAGTAATATTGATAATCTTGAAAAAAACTCAACACCAATATTGTCAAAATTTAAAAAAAAATAACTAGAGATAGATAAAATAAGTATTAATAATATTTCAAGGATTGGTTTAGTTGAATGGCTTATAAAAGATGTAAATTTGTATATTTTATTTAATTTTGACTCATAGGTTTGAAAAGTATTTTTATAATAGTTTTGAATATTAAAAATTTTAATTTCTCTAAAATTTTTTAATGATTGTAACAATAAATTATTTCTATTTTCTAAAAAAATTGATATTTGTTTGCCATAATTAACAAACAATTTTTTCATTAAAATACTTATTAGTATAAAAACTGCCATTAAGAACAGAATAAGTAAAATAGATAAATTAAAATTTGTCATTAAAAGAGGTGTAGAAATAAAAATTATTAAGAAAACCTGATTAAAAATATTACTAAAAGATCCCAATGTATTTGAGCAGAATCTTTCAACCTGATCTAATATGGTGGTAGTATAAAAAGAACTATTTTTTGAAATTAAATTTAAGTAATCTTTGTCACAATTCTTTTTAAAAAAAAAAGATCTTACAGTAGCTGTTGTAGAATAAGTAAAATTAAAATTCATATAGTTTATTAACATTACTGAAAGATTTGCCGTAATTGAAAAAAATATAAAAGTTAATATTGAAAATTCTAAATTTGTTAAAAATGACAAATAAAACAAATTTTTAAGATCATATAATTTTAATAAAAATTCACTTGTGTGACCTGTAATAGAACTCACCAAAGGAAAAATAGAATATATATAAATTAATTGAATAAATGAATTAATTATAAATAATATATTTAAAAGAAAAAATTTTTTAATTATATTTTTGTTAACTAAGTTTAATAATTTTAAAATATCTTTTATCATATAATTACAATGAATTAGTAATGATAGAAAATTCCATCAATTTTAAATTTAAAAAATTTATTAAAAAAATATTTAATTACTTTGCTTCGTGAAAGTGTATTTATAATTTTAATTGAATTTCGTGAAAAAAAATTAACTAAATCATTTTTTAAATTATGATCAAGAAATTCCTGATTATCAATTATTTTAGTTATCAAACTTTTAAATCCATAAATATCTAAAAAAATAATTAAAGATAAAACATTATTCATGGTTTCAGAGTTAATTATTAAATTTTTAAAAAGTAGATCTTCCTTTATAAAAATCATTTCACATCCAACAAAAATTTTTTTTGAGTTATACAATTTTAAATTATTAGATACATCCCAATTATGACTCATCTCTATATCTAATAATACATAACCAATCTCTTTAAGCTTACTTATTTGATCTCCGATATTAAATTCTTGTTTGTATATATCAATATTCCATGCTTCAACTACTATTATTGGGAAATTTTCACTCAACGTTTTTTTTGCACCGTTAATAATTTCATAATTATATCCTTGAGTATCAATTTTAATCATATTAACATTTTTTAAATTAAGTTCGTCTAATGAAATAGTTTCTAGTCTAGTTGCATTTTTAATTTTTCTACCTTTAAAATTTTCTTTAAATAAATCTCTATATTTTTCTGAAACTGGATATACGCTACTTAATTCAGCTTGAAAGTTTTCATAAAAATTTACTACTTTTTTTTTATCGCTTACTAATTTTTTATGTGTATTAGTTAATATATCATTTTGGTCATATGTATCAAAAGCATCAAAATTTGTTGTTTTTATTTTTAAATGATTTTTCAAATATTTGATTAAAAGATTTTGATTATGGGAAGAGCCTATATCTACATAATTTACACACAGTTTATCATAAATATTTTTAATATGATTAAATAAATAGTATTTTTTAGATAAGTAATTATTTAATTCTTTCATTAGATAATTTATTTTTGATTTAAAAAGTTCATTAATCGTAAAAATAAAAGTTTTATAATATATTTAAATTTATAGCTAATTATATTTATTTATTTATCATTATAATTTAACTTTATTAATTAACTTATTTATATCATTTTAAAAAAAAATTATTTTTAGTTTTTGAAATTTTGAATTTAAATTCATTACAATTGTAAACTTTTAAAAACTCGTTTACATAAATAGGTTCTTCTTTTTTAATTTCTGAAAAAAAAGAATTTTCTTTTATAAATTTTTCATCATAATTTGTGACAATGCATGTATCAAAATTTTCTAATCTTTCTAAATCATCTAATAAGTATTCTTTATAACTATCGACTAATAATTTTATTGGCTTACTTTTTTCATAATCATTCTGAAAGTTTTCATAAAATACAATTTTATTTAAAATAGCTAAATTTTTTCTGTGCGGATTAAAATTATCAATTTTTAACTCCCATTCAGTAATATAATCTTTTAAAAATTTATTTAAATCTTCAATTGTAAATCCATATAAATAAAAAATATTATTCAATCTCTGCATTAAAAAAGATCTATCAATATGTGATGGCACATTAGTTATATTAGACAAAAAAACACTTTGATTAGTGTGTAATTCTGCATTTAATAAAATTCCAAAGTTTAGACTAATTAAATTTTTTTCTTTTTGAGTTTTCGAAATCCATTTAAAAAAAGCTTTCTGCATAATTTCATCATTATCACTTTTGTATGTGTGGCTAGTATTTTTTAAAAATATTGATACAAAAAATATTAAAACAAATAAAATTGAGCAAAATGTAAAAATTTTTTTTTTATTAATAAACTTTTGTAAAAAATAAAAAGAAATTATCAAAGTTAAAATTACAGCAAAAAAAATGATATATTTAAAAAATAAAACCTTTCCTGCTAATAAATATATGTATGGAAAATGAAATACTAATAATAAAGATATTATTATTATTTTTTTTTTATCTAAATCTTTTAAAAATTTAAAAAGAAATAGATAACTAATACATGCTATAATTATTTCAAAATTTCGATTAGTTATTCTACTTGCTGCTATCTCATTTATTTGCATTAAGGTTAAATAAATAGCTAATAAAGATATAATTAATAATAGTTCATCTATACATTCATTTTTTTCTTTCTTTGTTAAAAGAAAAAATAATATCATAGGAAAAATTAACATTTCAAATGAGTATAAATAATTTCCAGTCCAAAAACCTGGCAAACCTGCTCCATGTCTTTGATTATCACCAAATGCAATTAAAGAATTTTGATAATGAAATATTAATGATGATGATATCAATAAAAGAAAACTACAGAAAAAAATATAATTTTTTATTCTCAAATTTTTTTTTAAAAAATTTAATGAAATTTTTAAAAAGAAAAATAAACTAATCACCATGAAAATTAGTGGATCTATAACTGTGCTTATAGAAATTAAAAAAATAAGAAATAAAGTTTTAGAATTATATAGTTTACAATTAAACTTTTTGATTGAATAAAAACTTAAAAATATAAAAATATTATTTATTAAAATGTTAGGTGTTCTATATAAAGCTGTATATATTGAATGTTCCAATGAATTATAAATTTTAATATTTTCAAATTCTCTTAAAAAATACTCATAATAATGAAAAGGATTTAAAACCCCGCCAAATGCCTTTGATCCAAACATGATTGCTAAACAACACAAAAATAGTGAAATAATAAAATCAAATTTTTTAAAATAAATTAAGATTAAATAAAAATTAATAAAACCGCAGATAAAATAAATTAAGAAAATTGCATTAATAGGTTCATCAAACATATTAATAAAAAATCCAGATAAAAATAAACCAAACCCTCTTGATGAAAAATGATGATAATGTTTTTCTACTCCACTTAAATTTGATCCTAATTCAAAAATACTAAAATTTTCTGCAGCACGTCGTGCCCATGAAAAAATCATGGTATTATCATGTTGATTTTTTAAAGATCCCAAACCAGTATTGCTTGGAAAATTTAGTAGACCCCCTAAATTATAATTTTCAATTGCTAAAATTATATAAGTTGATGTAAATACTGATGTAAATAAAAGTGCAGATAATACGTAATATTTGTGTAAAGTATTTTTATCATCTAAATTAAACATGTCTTATTATTATATCTAAGTTAAAAATTTAGGCTATTTAAAATTAATCGAAAACAAATATACATAAATAATTAAATCTATTTAAAAATTGCAAATTTTTGAAAATATTATTTCTTTTTTTTTGTCATCAAAATATCTTGAGTTATTATTTAATAAAAATTCTTTTATTTTTTTTATATCACTTTCAAGTTCTAAATTTTGATACATTTTTTGTGTATATCTTAAAAAAGAAATACCTTTAATTTTATTCTCGTGTACTCTTAAATTTTTAAACAAATTAGTTTTTAGATAAAAATAATGCATATAGTAAAATTTATAAATATCTGACTTATTGACATTTATTTTATCTTTTTTACTTAAATTAAGTAACTTATCCTTATAGCTTTTTAAATTCTTTGGTGTGTAATTAAAATTGTATGAACAATGAGGGTTATTGATATTTGCATTAATTACTGTAATTCCTAAAAATGGCAATTCATGACCTATAGTTCCATGACAAGTCAAAGCGAAGTCTATATTTTCTGAAATATCATTAAATTTTGTATTAGGATTGATAAAACTTATGTTTTTAAATTTCTTATTTATCTCTAATATTGTTTCAATGGTACCAGGTGTATAATCAGGATGAGGTTTTATATACCAATTATAATTTGTTTTGTGTGAAATTTTAGATAAAAAGATTAGCCAATCATAAAAATCTAAAAACAAATTTTTACCATATCCGTGAGGATTATCATAAAAATCATGAGTGCAAATTAGTATATTCAATTTATTTTTTGAAAATTTATGGCTAAAGGATTTCTTTTTTTTTGAAAAAGCACTTTTTGTGCTATAATTCATATCAACACTCTTTTTTCCACTAAGTCTGAGTAGAATTCTTTTTTTACCGATTTTTTTTGCTTTTTGTTTTTCTATTTTATCTAATTTTTTAAACAGCTTTCTATAATATCGATGTATAGACAGTTTTTCTGTCTTAAATTTCATCATTGAACCACCGTTGCCTAATGTCAAAATTGTTATCTTATTTTTAATAGCTAACCTATTTAGAATATTGGTCTCAATATACATTCTATGGCTTGTAAATATATATTTTACTTTTTTTTTTTTTAAATAGTTTTCCCAAAACAAATAAAGAGTTAATGCTTCTTTAAAAAGCTTGTGAAAATTACTATCATCTAGTTTTACTGTCGGTTCATTAAATCTTCTTAAATAACTTTCATAAATATCCCACCCAATATTTATATTTTTGTATTTGAATTTGAATAAATCTTTTTTAGATTTAATTTTTAAAATTTCTTCTTTGTATATACTTTTTATTTTAAAGAAATTTTTTATTTTGAATAATAAAGTACTTATGTTGCTTGCTCCAAATGAGCAATAAATTACAAAATAAAGAAAGTTATAACCCAAGTTAAAATATTTTAATTTTAAATTAAATTTGTTAGATATAGTCTTTAAAAAAACATATCTATAACTGACGCTATTTAAGGACTCAAAGTTATCAAATAGAATTTCCTCTTTAGGTTTATTTAAATTCTTGGAATAAAATCTATTGTTAAATAAATTAAAAAAAAGCTCAATAAATAAAAATTTAAAAAAATCATTACTTATTATTGAAAAATATTGTTGAAATATTGAGTAAAATTTTTTAGCAACTGCCATTTATATGTCATATAACATATAAAAATATTGTTACAAATAATAATAAAAAATTAAAGAAAATAAATTTAGATAGGAAAAAATTATAAAATCATTAATTTTCAAATAAAATTTTTAATTAAATGAAACAAAGGCCATTTTTACTAAACATTTTAAATAAATATTTATATGAACAATTTACTTAGAATTTTTTTTTTTGTTATAAAAAATTTAAATCATTTTTACTTTAAAAAAAGTAATATTATCTTAAATAGATATTCATCTAATTTAAAAGAGTTAAAAGAAAATGGTGTAACCATTATTAAAAATTATTTATCTAAAGAAGATTGTTCTAATATAATTTTAGAAATGAAAGATGCGTTTGCTTTCAATAAAAATAAGGTTGAAATAACTAAAAGCTTGGATCACAGACTATATAAATTTGAAAAATATAGTAAGCATGCAAAAAATTTTTTAAACGACGATTATTTGAATAAACTAATCAAAAAATACGAATGTCATAATGAAATATTTGAATCAACAATTATAGCAGGTAACATAAAATATATATTGGATGGTAAAGGATCTGGAAATGGATGGCATAGAGATAGAACTTTTTACAAATATAAATATAGTAAAGCAATGATATATCTAAATGATGTATCTTTAAATAATGGACCATTTCAGTATCTTGAAAAATCACATAAAATTCTCAATATAATAAAAATTAAACACCTATTGCAAAATAGTTTCTCGGATAAATGGTTCGAAAATGATAAAATAGAATATTTAAGTCAAAAACTTAAATTAAAAATAAATACTGTAACTGCTAATGCTGGTGATTTAATAGTTTTTGATGGTACTGGCATACATAGGGGAAAACCATTGATTGAAAGTGAAAGATTTTCTTTAACAAATTATTATAGGTTTGACCCTTCTGAAAAATTTGATTTTTAATTTAAAATTTTAATATTTATAAATTGAATTTAAACTTTCTGCTCTTAATCATAGTATTAAGTAATTTATTTTCATATTCGAAATCATGATTGGTAAATATTTTTTTTTCTTCATCATAATAATGCCCATAGTTGTCTGTATTTTTGTTTAAATCAAAGCCAAATAATTCAACTTCAATATCTAATAGGTATAATATTGAAATTGCAATTAACCCAACACTCAAAGTTTTCCCATACCTATAATAATATAACTTTTTAAAAATGTTGTATTTTGAAGAAACAGAAAACCTTAAATTTTTGTTAAATAAATTTTCAAAAAAAAATATATCTATACTTTTATCAATATATTGATTTCTGTTTTTTAAAAGTTCGTATTTATTATCCTCAGAAACAACTAAAATTTTATTATTTTTAATATTTTTAATAAAATTAATCTCAAATTTATTTTCTATATTTTCATGTTGATAAACTTGCTGACTAATTATTCTGTGTGTTGTCTTAGTGCCAACAAATTTTTCATAGTTCTTCGTAGGTCCAACGTTTAGCCTAATTATATTTTCAAATGTATCTATATATGAACCATATTTTTTTTTTTTGATTAAGCCTGAATTACCTATCAATGCACATTTTGAAAAATTAAAAAAACCGATATCTAAATAATTTTTTTTCACGATATATCAAATACAAATTTAACATAAATAATAATTTAATTAATGTTTTAAAATTTTTTCTATAATCCTTTCTATATTTTATTATCTTTTAATAATCCTTTTTTTTTATTAATTGATGATAAGATTGTGTGCTCAATAATTTTTCTAATATATTCAATTATATAACATTATATAATTTTTATATGTGATCTAAGTTTTTTTGCTATTGAAACCTCTTCTTCTAAAATAATACCCAAAGATGGCTTGCCAATTGCAACTAAATACTTATCAATGCCCTCAATTAAATGTCTCATACCATTTGGTTCAAGAGAGGCTGATTGATCTGATCCATACATTGCTCTATCTAAAGTTATGTGACGTTCTAGGGATGTTATATTAAATTGTAAAGCAGCTAAAGAGACTACAATGCCATTTTCATGCCCACTATAACCAACATTACAATTATATTTTTTTTGCAATTCTTTAATTGTACAAAGATTTGCGTCTTCAGTTTTCATTGGATAGGTAGATACACAATGCATTAATTCAAATGGACAATTATTTTCTTGGAAAATATTTACAGCATTATCAATATCTCTTTCTGTAGACATTCCAGTAGAAATGAATGTATGTTTTTTTCTTTGAGCAATATTTTTTAATAATTCTTTATCAATTATCATTGCTGAAGCAACTTTATGATAATTCAAATTATATTTGTCTAAAAATTCCAGGCTTTGCAAATCCCAAGCTGAAGCAAACCATTCAATATTTCTTTTTTTACAATGTGTATTTATTTCATCATATTCTTTACTCTCAAACTCAAGACCAAATTTTTGATCCTTTGTAGTAGTTCCCCAAGGACTTTCTCTAGGAATGTTTAGTGTTTCTTTACTATAAACAAGTTCAATTGTTCTTTTTTGAAATTTCACTGCATCAAATCCTGTCTCTTTAGCGATATCTATTAATTTTTTTGCAATTTCTAAATTTCCATTATGATTAATTCCAATTTCAGCAATTAAAAAGGGTCTGTTCATTATTTCGTTATAACTATATTATTAAAAATAAATTTCAAACTAATTAAGTTTTAATTTATATTAGATTACAGTCCTGCCCCCATCTATTAAAATATTTTGACCAGTGATATAGGATGAATTAGAGTTTGATAAAAAAAGTAATAACCCAAAAATTTCATTAGGATGACCCAATCTTTCCATTGGAATCACTTTACTAAGCTCTTTTAAAAGTTTGCTGTTCTGAACATTTTTTATTGGACCAGGTGAAACCATGTTAACCCTTACATTTTGTTTAGCGTATAATGAAGCAAAGTATTTTGTAAGACCTAGTAGACCATGTTTAATTACAGAATAAGTTACTGGCTTTATATAGTTTTTGTAGGAAGATTTATAAATTTTTTGATTTGGCGCTATAACAGACAAATCTGAACCAATATTAATAATAGAACCACTTTTTTTTCTTACCATCTCTTCTCCAAAAAACTTAATCATATTAAAAGACCCTTTTAAGCTGACATTCATTTCTGCGTCCCATGCTTCATCACTTGGAAAATTTCGAATATTTTTCCTAGCTTTAAATGGAACAGCATCTATTGCAGCATTATTAATTAATACATTTACAAAGTACGATTTATTTATTGATTTAAATAATTTCTCAACTTTTTTATTGCTTGTAATATCACATTCATAAATTTTAAAATTTTCAAGATAATCTTTTTTCAATGATCGTAAAGATTTAAGTTTTTTTTTATTATTATCAATACAAAAAACTAAATAATCATTCTTTAAAAAAAACTCACAATATTTTTTGCCTAAAAATCCAGCACCGCCTGTAATCAAACAAATTTTTTTTTTCATAAACTTTCTCCACCATCAATAATGAATTTTGAACCTGTTATATTATCCCCAGATTTATTATTTAGATAATCACACATTTCAGCTATTTCCCTAGGTGTACAAAATACATTTAAAGGTACGTTTGATTTAATATATTTTTTCACCTTATATTGGTTTAATTTGAGTTTTTTACTCCAATTATTACTTTTCATTAAAATATTTCCAGGTAATAAAATATTAATTTTAATTTTATATTTTGCTAAAGCTTTGGCTTTAATTTGTGCATAAAAATTCAATGCTGATTTTGCCACAGAGTAAGTTATTGGAGCTTCTGTAATTTTATTGGATGCTATAGATGAAATTACAACAATTTTTGTAGGTTTTTTTTTGTAAACTTTTAAATAAGAGTTTAACAAATTTGTAAAACAAAAAAAATTATTATCAAATGCAATTTTCCAATCATCAATACTTTCATCAACTTTAAAAGTTTTTTTGCTCATACCAGCACAAGAAATGATTAAATCTATTTTGTGGTATTTTGATTTTATTTTTTTAAATAATGATAAAGTTTTTCTTTCATTACTTAGATCACATATATAACTATTTTTATTTATTTTCGACTTAGTTTTCTTTGAAATACCAATAACATTAAATTTTTTTTCTAAATAAAATTCTGTGAGATAATTGCCTAAGTTTTTAGACGCACCGGTGATAATAACTGTTTTATTTGTATTCATTTTCAATAAATTTTTTATTAATTAATATTTCATCGATATGTTTATTTTTTAAACTTCGTGCAGTTTGCAATATAAAATTACCTTTATAAACTTTTTTTATCAATTTAAAAAATTTTTTATAATTCCAATTACCTTTACCTAGTCTGACTGTACCTCCATTAGACAATCTATCTTTTAAGTGTATATTTTTTACATAGCTAAAATATTTTATTTCATCTGCAAAATTATAATTTAAATTCGCACTATTTCCTGTATCATAGTTTATGCCAATTTTTTTGTTTTTAAATTTCTTTAAGAACTTTATAACTTTGTTTGGATTATAGTCAGTTTCAAACAATATCCATGAATTTTTATTTAAAACACTTGAAAGTTTTTCAATTTCATGAATTAAAATTTTTTCTTCTTCTAAATTTTTTATACTTCCATTATCAACTAAAGGATATATATGGTATTTAATACCTAGTTTATTCGCATTTAAAATAATTTTTTTTAAATTATTAATAATTATATTTTTTTTATCTTTATTTTTTTTTTTAAAAAACGGTTTTTGCATAAAGAAATCATTTGTGATGGATGGTACTTTAATTTTATATTTTTTAATTATTTTTCTTAACTTTTTTAAATCACCATTATAAAGAGGATTATCTTTTAAATTTTCATTATTTATTGTCCATTCCATAATTCTTAAATTTATTTTTCTAGCAATTTTAAATTCTTTTGACCAATTTTTTGAAGGAAAATACTGTATAGTATTTTTTTTTTCAGAGTTAATCAGTCTTCCCTGCATAAATCCTAATTTTAAAATCATTAATCAGTTTATATTTAATATAAATTTTTTAAAAAAATTAAATTAAACTTAGAAAGTCTAACATTTCAATATCTCTTTCAATACTTGATGTGTAACCTTTTTTTATTGAGGACATATTTTTAAAGTTAGTTTTTAATTGGTTTTAAGTAATCATTAATAGTATAGATTAATTATTACATATTTTATAATTGATCAATGAAATTTACAAACAATATATCTGATAAAGCATGGGATGATTTTGTAAAAAAATCTCATCAAAATAATATTTTTTGTAAAACTAGGTTTTTAAAAAACCTAAAAATAGATTACGATAAAGTTGCACTAATAGATAATAATAATGAACTAATTTTAGGAAGTATTATATTTGATAAAAATTTTAATTTTTCTAAAATAGCCACTTTATATAATGGTATAATTCTCTCTTCTAAAATTGATAAACCATATAAAATCATTGAAGTTTTAAATTACTATTTAAATGAATATTTTAAATTTTATGAGAAATTAGAATTGAGGTCTCATTATAACTTTAACGATATAAGACCTTTTAGCTGGTACAATCATAAAAATGAAAAAAAATTTAAAATTGAAATAAAATATACGGGGCTTTTAAAATTAAAAGATATTAATTTAAATAAAACTATTAATAGTGGCAGATTACAATCTATAAAAAAAGCATTAAAAAAAGGTTACACATCAAGTATTGAAAAAGATATTGAAATATTAGACTTTTTAAATAAAAAAACATTTGCAAAGCAAAATTTGATAAGAGGTAAACGTATGGACTTTTTTACAAAAATTATCTCAGGTGAAAGTATTAAAAATTCCTATGGTAGACTTGTAGTTACAAGAAATAAAAATTCTGAACCTGTGTCAGCATCCTTATTTTTATATAATGATAAAATCGAGTACTATCTTGTCGGTGGGACAAGCGAAGAGGCCCTAAAAGACGGAGGTGCTTCTCTGAATATTTATGATCAAATTATATATGCTATAAATCAAAAGTCTGATTTAATTGATTTTGTTGGAATTAATTCACCTCACATAGGCTATTTTAAAACTTCTTTTGGTTGCAGTTCTAAACCTTATTTTGAGTTATCCTATAAATAAATTCGTTTATGCTGTTTATCACTCTATTGATTTCTTTTTTTGTTAGCTTTGTATGAAATGGCAAAGAAAGAACCCTGTTATAAAAAAACTCAGTATCTTTATAATCATTTCTTGAGTATAGATTTTTATATAATGTATGTTTATAAAGAGGAATATAATGTATTTGTGTATTAATATTTTTTGACTTTAAAAAGAAATATAACTTATCACGTTGTTGAAGATTTTTTTTGTTAAAAATTATTGGGAATAAATGCCAATGAGGATCACAATTATTTTTTTCTGTTTTTAAAGGTATGAAATAATCTTTAAATTTTTTAATTTTTTTTAAATAGAAATTATAAAACTTTTTTTTCTTTTTTTTAAATTCTTCTATTTTTTTTAGTTGGGAAATTCCCAACGCACACTGAAAATCTGTGATTCTATAATTTTCAGAGAAAAACTTTGCATCATACTCCCATGGTTTTTTTTTATTTATATCTCTTAAAATTCCATGAGATCTTAAAACTCTAGCTTTTTCGAATATTTTCTTATCATTTGTTAGTAAACATCCACCTTCACCAGTTGTAATATTTTTAATAGAATGAAATGAAAAAGTTGAAACTTTTGAATGTGAACATGATCCAACTTTATATAAGTTGTTTCCCACTTTGTAATTTGTGCCTATAGCGTGACAAGAATCTTCAATTATCAAAATATTATTTTGTTTACAAATTTTAAAGATTTCGAACAAATCTTTTGTTTGTCCAGCATAAAAAACATTTATTAAACACTTTACTTTTATTTTTCTTTTTTTTGCAATATTTAAAGCATCTATTAGCTTTTCTTTAGTTATACAGCCAAATGATGGATCAACATCAGAAATAATAATATTTTTTGTAATATTTTTTGCTGCATTTATAGTTGCTACAAATGTAATTGCAGGCACTATTACTCCATCATTTTTAGATAAATTAATAGACATCATTGCAATTTTAAGAGCAGATGTTCCGCTTGAAACACAAACTGCATACTTTGATTTAAATTTTTTTTTTAAGTGATTTTCAAAAATTTTGCTATTTGGACCTTGTGTAATAAATTCACTTTGTAAAGATTTATTCACAGATTTTAAATCAGTGTGGTCAATATTTTGACTTGCATACTTAATTTTTTTCATTATTTTTTTTGTTTCATTCAAAATAAATATGTAATTTATAAAATAGTATATTTATATGAGTTAAAATTAAATTAATTAATAATTTATCAAATAATTCTTTTTTTTAAATCGCATTATCTAATTTTATTTTACGAACTAACTGTTTTAGTTGTGTAATACTCATAAAGATATTATCACCAGAAGAGTATGTAAAATTTGATTTAATTTTTTTTGCTTTTAAGTTTTTTATTAAGTTTTTGTATTTTTTTAAATTATAACCAGGCAATATAAAATAAAAATTTTTGGACTCATATGTATTAAAACTTTCATATTTTGAAATCATTTCCTCATGTAATTTTTCTCCTGGTCTAATTCCCATAATATTTATTTTTGCATTTTCATTTATGGCTTTGACTAAATCTAAAATTTTATATGAAGGAATTTTTGGTATAAAAATTTCACCACCTGTACTTATTTTTAAACAATCAAAAACAAATTTGTAAGACTCTTCAAGTGTAATATTAAATCTCGTCATATCGGGGTCAGTAACATTGAATTCATTTTTTTCTCTTCTACTTAAAAATAATGGTATTACTGAGCCTCTTGAGCCTGCCACATTTCCATATCTAATTACACTAAAACTTATTTTTTTATCTCCAACCATGTTGTTTGCAGCTATAAATAATTTATCAGAACAAAGTTTAGTCGCGCCATAAAGATTTATTGGTGATGAAGCCTTATCTGTGGAAAGAGCAACAACTTTTTTTACATTATTTTTGAAACTAGCTTCAATTATATTTTGCGCCCCAACAACATTGGTCTTAATAAATTCGAAAGGATTATATTCTGCTGTAGGTACCTGTTTTAATGCAGCAGCATGAATTATATAATCTACATTCCTTGCTGCCATTTCAAGTCGTTTATAATCTCGAACGTCTCCAATGAAAAATCTTAAAATTTTATTTTCTTTTTTACTAAACTGTGATGAAATTTCGTATTGTTTTAATTCATCTCTACTAAATACAATAATTTTCTTTATATTTTTCATTTTCAATAAAGCTCTAACTGCAGCTTTACCAAAACTTCCTGTCCCACCTGTTATGAGCACTGTTTTTTTATTAAAGAAATTTGACATATAAATAATTGATAAAGACGACTACTAGCTTAGAAAAATCTTTTTGTAAACTTTATTTAATTATTATGATTAGAAAGTAAAAAATTGATCTTAAATCAATTCTTTAGCAGTAAAAACTAACGTTATTATAGATCTGAATTTAGCAAATTATTTTTTACCCTATTTAATAATTTAAGAGTTAATAATGAATTTTTTAATAAGTAATTTTTTTTTTTTATTATTACATCAAACTGTTTAAGTAAATTTTGTTGACACAAATTTATATCACTAATAATTTTTTTTTGCTTTTTCTTATTTAAAGAATAGACTTGTTTTCTTTCTGTTTTATAGATTATCTTTTTAAATTTGTTGTATATAAATATAATTTTTTCATCTTGTTTTTCTTTATACTTGAAATTTATTAAAATATTTGAATTGAAACTAAAATCTAAAAAGTAATCAAGTGTTGAATAATTTTTATATCTTTTTTTTATTTCCAAGTTATTAAAACAATTTTGGCTTAAAATACTCAGCAAAAAATTTAAGTAATGGCTACAGCTATTAAACAAACCTTTTTTATAAATTATTTCTATTTTTTTTATTTTTTCTGCATTTTTAATTTTAAAAATATTTTTTTTTATTATTATATTTAGATTTGAAAAATTTCTTTGATAATTAACTATTAAATTAATTTTTTTTTTTTTACAATAATCTTTAAAATTTTTTAAATCATAATAGTTAAATGAACCTGGCTTTTCTAGAATAAAAGTGTCAGGCCTAATTTCATTTTTTATTATCTCGATATAAATTTTGGATACGGATAGAGTATCTACGGAGATGAGAATTATATTAGGTTTAAGTCTATAATATGCTTTTTTAAAATTTAAATAAGCTTTTAAGGAATATTTTTTTTTAAATTGTAAAACATTTTTCTTATTTATATCTACACCACCTAAAAGTTTAAATTTAGATGAATTATAGAATAAATCTGCATGATTATTAAAATTATTTTTGTTATTTCTATTAAGCATTCCAATTTTACCAAGACCAACTATTAATACCGTATTATTCATTATCAATTGTATCTTTTGATTTCAGCAAAATCTAAATCATCTTTATTAATTAAATTGATGAGATTTTTATTATTTTTCTTCATCTCAAATAATATTTTATCTAAATATTTTAAATATTTTTCTATATGTTTTTCATTATGTGCAAGTGAAAGATATATTATTGGGCCCGCTAAAATTTTATTTTTTAACATTTCTTGCGATATAAATTTATTTTTAATAATGTTATCCTTCTTAAAAGTTATTTTTATAATTGAATTAATTCCTTTAATTTGACCATCAATTTCATGTTTTTTAAATAATTTTAAGATTTTACTTTTTAGATATTTTCCTTTTTTAAAAATAACTGACCATGTTTTTTTTTTTTTCATAACATCTAAAGTTTTAAGCGCTGCGGTCAATCCAATTCCATCACTCCAAAATGTGCTGCTGATAAAAGTATTGCTTGCAACTTCAAAGAATTTTTTTTTACTTAAAACTGCTGTAATTGGATAGCCATTTCCCAGAGCCTTTCCATAAATTAATATGTCTGGAACAATCGAAAACTTTTTATAATAACCACCATATGTTTCTCTAAAACCTGATGTACATTCATCAAAAATTAAAACTATATTATTTTTTTTACAAAATTTACCAACTTTATTAATAAAATTTCGTTTTGGTTTTTCATTTCTTATAACCTCCATTTTAATTATTTTTATTTTATTTTTAGTTACAATTTTTTTTAGATAATCAAAATCATTATACATAAAGGGAAATACCGTTTTCTTCAGTTCTTTAGGTACACCAAGTATTTTTAAGTTAGAAAATAAGTGTCTATTTAAATTATTTTTATTATTTAAATTTGCAGATAAATACCAATCGTGCCATCCATGGTATCCACATATAGCAATTTTTGAGCTATTTGTATAAGCTCTTGCAATTCTTACAGCGATAGAGTTTGCATCACCCCCGGTTCTAGCAAACTGTATTGTTCCAGCCCACGGGTCTATATTCTGTAGTTTTTCTGCTAGCTTAACTTCTTCTACATTATTTAATGAAGAGATATTTCCGTTATCAATTTTTTTTTTAACTACCTTATTAATTTGCTCGTTATTGTATCCAAGAACATTAGTGCCAACACCCATTAAATAAAAATCTAAGTATTTTTTATTTTCATAGTCCCAGACAGAACACCCTTTAGCTTTTGTAAAATAAGCTGGCCAACCTTTTTTTAAAATATTTTCAGGTCTTTTAGAAATCATCATATTTCCACCTGGAATTAAATTTTTAGATCTTTTCCATAGTTTTTCTTGATTGTTCATAGATGAGCCCTCGTTTCTTTTAATGTGAGAATTAATTAAATACGATTTTGGAAACTTATCAATTATTTTGATAGCTTCCTTCCAACTAAATTTGAAACTTTTTTTTTTGTTAAAAATAAAATTTAAAAGTTTAAAATCATCTTTTTCATCTAATGTAAATCTATAATTAGATAAGTTTTTTTTATAAGAATAATTAAATGAATTACAAAAGTTTTGAGCTCTCATTATTGAAGTAACATTTTGCTTATCGTAATCAGAGCTGGCTCTTTTAAAAGCCTTATTTAAGATTTGTGAATTAAAAATTGCTACATCTAATCCATCTGGAAAACTTGGTTTTATAGCATTTGAAATATAATCATATTTATTTTTTTGGTAAAAATCTAACATTCTATCAACTAGTTCAAAATCAACTAGAGGACAATCAGAGGTAATCCTAATTATAATGTCTGCATGAAATTTTTTTGCACAAACATAATATCTTTTTAATACATTTTCAGAATCACCACAAAAAAAATCAACTTTATTTTTTTTTGCAATGTTAATGATTCTTTTATCCTCTTTCTTTCTTGTTGTAGCTATAACCAATTGATCAATTTTTTTTGAGTTTTTGAGTCTTTCTATAACTATATCTAAAATTGACTTCCCTTTAATTCTAAGAAGAACTTTGTTAGGTAGCCTAGTTGACCCACTCCTGGCTTGAACAATACAAACGATTTTATTTATTTTTTCCATTTAACAGGCATTATTAAATCTTTATATTTTTTTTTAAATTTAAAATAATTAAATTTTTTACTTTTATATTTAAATGCTTTTATAATTTCTTTAAATTCATTTAGATTAGATGCCCCGACTACTACACTATCTACACAATTTATATTCTTTATAAAATTAACGCAGTGAAATAATTGGCTTTTTTTAGTTTTTTTACAGTATGCTCTAAAATCGTTGAAAGAATTGTTGAATTTATTTAGTTTTTTTGGAGTTTCTTTTTCTAAAAGTGTACCTTGCAAAAAAATAGATCTAATCTGAATTTCAATTTTTTTTTTTTTAAACAAATTCAAGTTTTTTTTTTCAATAAATCTTTGATCAAATATATTTAGGGGGAACTGAACTAAATCAATATCAAAGTTTTTTATCAACTCAAGTTCTTTTGGGTCATTTACAGAAATACCTATTTTTTTTATAATCTTTTTATCTTTTAGTTTTTGTAATTTTTTATGAATTTTTCTCCCTCTCTTAAATTTTAAATTTTTTGGATTATGGAAAGAAAGACTATAAATTCTTTCTACATCAATTGACTTAAGATGATTTTGAAAAATCTTTTCAATATTATTTGGATCAATATTATTTTTGAATATGCATGGAATTTTTGAATATATTATTTGTCTATAATTTGAATATTTTTTTATTATATTCAACGATTTTTTATAAGAAAACGCTGTATCAATGTTATTGTTAATTTTAGAATTTAAATTAAATAATTCTTTGAAATCTAAAGGATCAAATTTTTTCTTTTTAAAACCATATTTTTGATCAAAGTTAGCTGTACCTAAAACAATTTTTTTAAACATATTAGAAAATTACTTAATATTTTGTTTCCATACATATTTAAACTTTCTAATTATAAATTCTATATCCTTTTTGTTAAAACTTTTATTTAATATTCCAAATGAAATAAATTCTTTATCATGATATTTTTCGGCAACTGGACACATTCCTTTATAATATTTTACATTTTTTCTTGATTTAGTATAACTCCAAGGAAAATTATTTTTTCCGTATGCTATTTTTTTTTTAAAGAGTGGAAGTAAATGCAAATTTTGGTATCCACCTTTTAGAGACGGAATACCATTTTTCTTTAATAATTTTAATATGTTTTTTCTCGATATTTTCGTTTTATTTTCATCATAAATAATTGGGAAAACATAATATGAATTAGTAATATTTTTATCCTTTTTTGGAAGTTTAATTCCTTTGAGATCTTTAATTCCATTGTAAAGTATTGATGCTAATTCGTTTTGTCGCTTAATAATTTTCTTTAACTTTTTTAATTGAACATAAGAAATAGCAGCATCAATTTCGGTCATTCTAAAATTGTAACCAAGCATATTGTTTAATCTCTTTTTAGAATTAGTTTGGATAACAACCTCTGCATGATTTCTGATGTATCTAATATTTTCTGCAAATCTCTTGTTGTTTGTTACTAAAACACCTCCTTCCCCACAATGGATATGCTTATGGTAATTTAAGCTATATCCACCAATATCAGTTAAGGTACCAGAATATTTACCATAATACTTAGATCCAATCGCTTGAGCAGTATCAGAAATTATTTTTAGATCATATTTTTTTGAGATTTTTTTTAATTCATTTATGTTTGCACTTCTTCCAAAAATATCTACAGACATTATTGCTCTTGTTTTATTTGTAATTTTTTTTTTAACATCTTTAAAATTCAAACAAAAATCATCCTCATTTATATCTGCAAAAATTGGTATTAAATTCCAATGAAGAATTGCTGTAACAGTTGCTGACATTGTCCACGGTGAAACAATTACTTCATCTCCTGGTTCAAGCTGCAGAGCGCCAACAGCACAAATTAATCCAGATGTCCAAGAATTAACTGAAATTGCATATTTAGTTTTAAAATATGCTTTAATAGAGGATTCAAATTTTTTTACATACTTTCCTCCATGATGTTCTGGCCCTTTTTCTGCAACAAATGACGATAATTTGCCAGATTTTAAAACTTTATTTACCTCTCTAATTTCATCATTACCAATTAAATTTCTATTTTTAAATTTCATAATTCTTTAAAGTTAATTGGGAGAGTGTTTTTAACTTTGCCCTTCGGTAAGCAGCTATATACTTTCTTTTTCATTAATTTTGCAATTATCATTGCCATAGAATTATAGCCTATTACAATTTCTGAAGAAGAAATATCTTTTATGACATCTTTTTCTTTAGATATTAGTATATTTCTTTCAACCAACTTTTTAAATTTTTCTGAATTTTCAGATGGGTGTGGCCTGATTACTATTTTATCATAACAATATTTGGAATTTTTAATTTTTTCAATTGCAATATTTATTGCATCTAATTCAGTAAATCCAAAATGAAGGTAATTGTTAAACTTAATCTTAGCAACTTTTGCTATTGGTGTTGAAAGTAATAAAATTTTTTTTTTCTTCGCCTGTTTGTGATATTTTTTATTTTTTACACTCTCAAAAAATTCATTTTTTACATATTTTATTTTTGTTTTGCTAAATTTTTTTTTTGCTATTTTTTTTGCTATCTTGTCGCCCACCCAAATTTCATTAGGTAAATATAATTTATTATTTTGAGTAAATCTTTCTTCATAATTTGTCCAATGATCAAGATAACTTGAGCAAAAAATTTTTTTTTTTTTGGATAATTTAATAGCTTTCATTTCATTTCTAGGCGGCCAACTTGTGCTTGTTACTAATTTATCAACATGCTCTATCAGGAAATTTATATTTCGGTTTTTTATATTTTTTATTTTACTTTTAAATATTCTTAAAGCTGGACCAGATAAAGAAAAAAGAAATTTTTTTTTATGATTATTTTTAACTACCCAACTACTAAGGAGCTCCGCTCCTCCAGAGTCATGACTAACTATTCCGATCATTTCTGTTTATTAAACATGATAATTTTATTGGTTGAAATTGTTTAACTTTTTTTTTAATTTTTTTGTTTATTATTTTGAAATATTTATCTGATGCAATTCCTATCTTTGGTCTTCTTGATATAATATCTTCTTCCGTTAAGATATGATTTGGGAATAAATCTCTTGCAAAAAATAAACTCCTTTTACTTCGTCTTTTTAAAATTTCCTTTTTTGAAAGTTCTATTTTGCCTGAACCTAGACCATTATAAATATTTTTAATTCCACTTGAAATATTTCTTAAAACTTCCTGATTTGCAGAAAAGGACGAATCTACAGTTTTTTCAGAATTAATTGTAAAATGTTTTTCTACAAGCACAGATCCTAACGCAATAGAGGCTATTGCAAATTCTGATCCAATTGTGTGATCAGAGTATCCAATTTCACAATTATATCTTTTTTTGTATGTTAAAATTGATTTTAAATTTATATCTTTTGCTTCCGCAGGATATATTGAAGTACATTTTAATAAAATAAATTCATTGTCACTAAATTTTTTAATAATTTTTATTGCATTTTTTATCTCATGATCTGTAGCTGAGCCAGTTGATAAAATTATAGGTTTATTTTTCTTTGCAACATTTTTTATTAAATTTAAATCTGTGATCTCAAAAGATGAAATTTTGTAAATTGGATTTTTGATTTTTTCTAAGAATTCTAAAGACTCTAAATCAAATACACTGCTAAAAATTAAAATTCCAAGTTTTTCAGCATATTTAAATAGCTTTTCTTGAAAACTCCAAGGTAAATATGACTCTTTATATAAATCATACAAAGATCTGTTATTCCATTTTTTAATTTTTGATTTAACAATAAATTCTCTCTTTCTTGAATTAATTGTCATACCAGTTGGGGTAAATGTTTGAAGTTTTATTGCATCTGCTCCATTTTTTTTTGCTTCAAAAATAATTTTTTTTGCCCTTTTTAAGTCTCCATTATGATTTCCTGACATTTCAGCAACCAAGAATGGCTTAAAATCTTTTCCAATTTTATAATAATTAAATTTTTTTTGAGCCATATTTATAAGCTGGATTTCCAAATAGTTTTGAATTTGAATTGAAAGACTTTGTAACAACAGCGCCAACTCCAATGAAACAGTT
>TARA_B100000963_G_scaffold29300_1_pt1 | contig 29921 bp, 27 predicted proteins | sample TARA_B100000963 | Tara Oceans TARA_B100000963 (sample SAMEA2622097) | marine metagenome | biome: marine biome (ENVO:00000447); feature: surface water layer (ENVO:00002042); material: "saline water (ENVO:00002010), including plankton (ENVO:xxxxxxxx)" | depth 5 m | reverse complement strand
GTGGAACTAGCCCATCAAATGCAATTAACCCTAGGACATCGAGTAATCAGTTGGCAGGAGCGGGAAAAAGTTTGGCTGGAGGTCTTTCGCGCTCTCCGGGCCTCTTCCGCCATCACCGTGTCTAGCATTCTCCTCCTATCCGGATTGGGGATATTCAACGTGTTTGCCATTATGATTATCGAGAAAACAAGGGATATTGCCATACTTCGCTCCATGGGATTCACCCCAAGGGAAGTCTCCGCAGTCTTTCTATGGCAGGGAGGCATCGTCCTGTCCGCGGGCATTGTTCTCGGATGTATAACCGGCTTTCTCGCCACCTATGGAATCTCGAAAATACCCATGCGCATACGAGGCATTTTCTCCACTGATAGCTTTGTGGTCAATTGGGATGGCGCCCATTACCTCTGGGCCATTCTCATTGCATCGCTTTTCGTCTCCATAGCCAGTTGGATTCCCGCCCGTCGAGCCGCCCGAATCGAACCCGCCAAAATCATCCGAGAAACCATCTGATGGAAACCAAAGGATCAGCCCAAGAGCTTCTTCGAGTTAACAAACTCGAGCACTCCTTTATCGAAGGAGAGGGAAAAGTACATGCCCTGAGAGGCGTTTCCCTTGAGGCACGGGCAGGAGAGGTCACCGCAATAGTTGGCCCCTCAGGCTGCGGGAAAAGCACATTACTTTACTTACTTGGGCTGTTGGACCGACCCGATCAAGGTGAGATTCGCCTGGAAGAGGAATCCGTCGCACAGGCCAGTGATGAAACCCGCACCTCTCTGCGAAATCGAAAGATCGGGTTTGTCTTTCAGTTTCACTTTCTGATCAAAGAACTTACGGTTTGCGAGAACGTCGCCCTTCCTCTGCGCAAAGCAGGTCTCTCGGAAAAAGACGCATCGGACAGAGCGGCCAAGGTTCTCAGGAAACTAGGTTTGGGGGACAAGTGCGAACGCTTTGCCAACAAACTATCCGGAGGTGAACAGCAAAGAGTGGCTATTGCCCGTGCCCTTGTTCATTCGCCCGCCCTTTTGCTGGCGGACGAGCCAACGGGTAACCTGGACAGCTCCAATTCGGAAAAGGTTTTCGAGCTCCTTCTGCAATTTGCCCGCAAGGAACGCATTGCGGTGATTCTAGTCACTCACAACTCCGAGCTTGCCGAGAAATGCGACCGAATCCTCCGAATGAGAGATGGGCGATTTCTCAGTGATTGAAGGTTCGGCAAAGTTGCTGACCGAGCTATCCGAAAAGGGCAGGGAATACTCACCTCAAGCATTATGGCATTGAGCCGGCTTCATGGAGGATCAGTGATTAACCCATAACCATCTCAAGTAACATAAATCCATTGAATCAGTTCAATCCACGGGCTTCGCGGATCACTTGATGAGCTTGGTTGATCTTAGCCAATTGGTCGTTGGCGAAGGCAACGAATTCCTCGGGCAGGTTCTTGCTTCTCAGTTTATCCGGGTGAAAATCAGCCGCTTTGGCACGATAGCTTTTCTTGAGGTCCGCATCAGTGCAGTCCCGGGCCAAACCCAACGCATCATAAGCTTCCTCCAACGAAAGGCGATCCACAGAAGGGTCATGCTGGGGTGGGGCATAGCCACCCCGAATCCAAGAGCGAAGCGTGCCAGGTGTAAGCTTGAGCCTTTCCTCCCCACGCAAAAGGAAGCGAACCTGCATTTCATTGAGCTTTTCTCCGTTGGAGCGGACAATTTCGAAAAGTCCGCCAAGGAAGGATTGAGCCACAGTGGGCTCGTAGCCGATCATTTTACCGACTTCCTTGAAATCCTCATCAATGGATCGCCGACTTGCCTTGGCCTTACGGAAGACGTTCTTGGCGAATTCCGCAGTTCTTTCGTCCAAGCCCATGCGTTTCATCAAGGACTCGGTTACGGCAATTTCTTCGGCGGAGATCCGTCCGTCCGCCTTCGCCACCTTTGCAGCGCAGGAAAAGAAGTACGCGAGGTAGAGAACGCGGGCCTTTCTCTCGTCTTGGGTGGCAGGGTCATCCTCATCGTACAGATGACCGAGAGCTGCTCCTGCCAGAGCTCCAATCGGTCCCCCGACCATGCCGATTCCGGTTCCGATCAACTTACCCCACCAATTCATCAGAATGAGACCCTCTTTTCCTTAGACTTGGAGAGGGCAGCCATGAGGAATTGGGGATTGGATTGGTACTCATCGCACAAATGAAGAAGTGAGGGATTCACTTGTTGCATGGAAAATTGATTAGCATTAACTACACCCAAAAAGGGAATGGAAAAACCGTCAAACCCGATTATTCGGACTTCAGACGGAAAGTCCTAGTGGCAAGGTTGCGCGCTATCGCTGCAGACCAAGCAGCTCTTGCATAGTTTGAGATTCAACCAATGTCCGACGGCCAAGGAAAATCCGGCAAGAGCGGCCAAAACGAAATGCAAGGCGTCATGCAAATGAAAGCCATCGTGGAAATGCAAACAGGTTTCGGGTCTCAAAGCGAAAAAGAGCAAGCTCAGAAGAAAAACCGCAGGTACGCGAAACTTGCGATGCTTAAGATATCCGCGAAACAGGGTGGGAGCCGCGATTAGAAGAGTGATGTACATCATTGCCGAATCCGAACTTTCGCAGGACAAGAAGCTACCGGCCAAAAGAGGGATGAATGGAAGAAGAATAGGCATAACCAAGCAATGAACGGCACACAAAAAAGAGAGTGTCATTCCTACTTTGTCCAGTTTAGTCCAACCGCCTGTATTCACAAAGGTGCAATCTATCAGCAAAAAGCCTTCTTGCAAGTAAATTGCATTAAAAGGCTAGGGTTAAACTTGATTAGGTCCGACGATAGGGTTCCGGATTCGGCCCGACGGGGTTGCCGGTATTCGGCACAACTTGAACGCAACGGTCGTCCCAAAGCTCAATCATATCCATATCCTTGGCATTAGTCACTTCCAACTCGGGCAGATCGTTTTTCCTGAGCCACGCTTTGATCGGAGGAATCGCCTCCTCGGGATTTTGAGCCCGTGCGGTTACGATTTTCACACGGTATCCCATTTCCAACCAAATCCTGACCCGCTTCATCATATTGGGAATCGGTTTGCCAATATGTTCGAAACCCTGCCAGGGAACCGCTTCCGCCAAGGTGCCGTCAAGATCAACGCCTATCCACTGAGCGCTTTCCGCCTCTTCCCCAAACTGCTCCCGATCGGTCAAGGGAAGTCCTTTCGCATGAGGTACGCGGACGTCCGGTTTTTTTCCGGAGAACGCTTGTCTAAGGGATCGAAACATGAATAAGTAGGCAAGATGACTAATCTTGCGCATAGAGATTCCTCGAGCAAGATCAATTGAAAACCATGAATCATTTGGCAAACGGAATCAATTACTTCTCCATGGAAGGAGCTCCCTGGTTGCTTGTCGCATGGGCAGGGTTGGTCCTGCTACGCCCTTTGGCAGCCTTCGTACATGAGTTGGGACATGGCTTGGCCGCTTACTTGGTTACGCGAAAGTTTCCGGAAATACGAATCGGACCCATTTCCGGAAAAAGGATATGGAAAAGCGACTCGCTGGAGGTCTTTCTTTCGCCTGTTCCAAGCTCTGAGGGGCTGACGCTATATGATGAAGCTAGTTTGGGCAAACTGGCGCAGGCTACGGTGCTCATCACGGGACCTCTTTCTTCTCTCGCCATGGCTTTCTTCATCGCGAGCCAAATCATCTTGGGAATCGAGGAAATTTGGATGGAGGTCGTCGCTGTGAGTTGGCTCTGCGCAAACCTGCTTGCCTTTTTAAAATCCGCTTTACCGATGAAGTTGAAACCCACGGATGCCTTTCCCGAAGGTCCGCCGAGCGATGGCCTGCAATTGATTCGTTTGGCGAAGGGAAAGGATTCCTAATCGCCCAAAGCTTCATTTTGCTGATCGTAAAGCTTGCGATACAATTCGCATTCCGAATAGACCTGATCATGCGGACCATCCGCAATTACTGCACCTTGGTCCAAAACGATAATGCGACCAGCCAAGCGAATGGAACTGAATCGATGGGCGATCAGTATAGTGGTCTTTCCTTGGGTCAGGCGAGTCATGGCCTCATGGATCTTCTGCTCATTCTCGGAATCGAGGGATGAGGTGGCTTCGTCAAGTACCATGACCGGAGAGTTCCGATAAAAAGCTCGGGCCAAGGCCAACCGTTGCATTTGCCCTCCGGACAATCGACTGCCACCCTCGCCCAAGGATTCGTCGAATTTACTGGGAAATTCATCCACAAACTGATGGGCATGGGAGAGTTTCGCCGCTTCCTCGATGCTTGAATCGGTGTAAATGGATCGCCCGAGCTCAAGGTTTTGGCGAACCGACAAATCAAAGAGAAAAGGTTTTTGAGGAACCATAGCCACGGCTTCCCTCAAAGCTTTGAGAGGAATGCTTCTGAGGTCCACCCCATCCAAGAGAATAGCCCCTTCACATGGATCATGAAACCTGGGCAACAAGCCTGCCAAGGTTGTTTTCCCCGCACCACTTGGCCCAACCAAAGCAACGATTTCTCCAGGAGCAATGGTCAGATCAATGGAACGCAGGGCAGGGGAGTCTCCTCCCTTTTTGTCTTTCGCCTTTTCATAGAAGAAGGAAACCTTTTGAAAAGTCAGTTGTCCCTTGATTTCCGGGGTAATGGGATGTTCGGGTTCTGCAATCGTTTCCTCGGCGTCCAGAACTTCCTCCAACCTTTGCAGGGAGGCCAGACCTTGCTTCAATTGATTTTGAATCGCTCCCAGCTTCTTGATTGGTTCATAGGAAAAGAAGAGAGCCATGATCACCGGAACCACCGCATCCAGACGGACCTCCATTTGAGAAGCCTGAAAAATAGCCACCGCGATGCCTGATGCCGTGATGATTTCAATGATAGGGGTGAGCATGTTCGAGTACTTGATAACCTTCATCCTGGCCTTTAAAAACTGTCCGGATGACACCCGAAACCTTTGCTCTTCCTTGTCTTCCAAATTGAATGCCCGAATTTCACGGGAGGCCGAGAGGTTCTCGCTGAGCACCGAGGTCATATCTCCGATTTTCCTTTGCATGCCCAAGGCTTTCCCCATGAGAATTTCACCGAGTTTCCTAATCGGGAACACACAGACTGGAATGACCAGAAGGCAGAGGAGGACAAAGGCCATACCCTCGCTCTGCATAGCTTTCAAAACCAGATAGGAAATCGCGCCTAAGAAAGTGATCGGTTGCTTTACCAAATCATTGCTTATCCGGAGCACGGAAGCTTGCAGTTGAGCGGTGTCGTTGGTGATTCGGCTGAGCAGATCGCCTTCCTTGTTGTTATGAAAAAAGGCCAAGGGTAATTTCTGGAGCTTGCCGAACACCTGAAGGCGGATTTTTTCCAGAATGTGAATGCCGCAATAATTGATTAGGTAGGAGTTAAAGTATCCGCTGAGACCGCGAATAAAAAAAACCGCAGGCAACCACGCAACGTAAAGAGCGAGTTGATAGGATGAAATATCATTAGCCGCCAAGTCATCGCTGGCAAAGATCTTCGGGAAAATCTGATCCACCATGTAGGGGAGGCCAAACCCACTGGAAACCCCATAAACCACTCCGCACAACAATCCGCCGGACAAAGGAATCCAAAGAGGCAGGAGAAGAAGAAAGTAGGGTAAAAGCTTCTTCATTCCTAACTTTTCTTCTTCGGAACGGCTCATAAAAGAGGATTGATTCTAGGGCGAAGAGCGGGGAAGTCGACCCGTAATCTCGGCCTGCAAGCGAAGGTAAGCGGAGCTTTCCCGAAAAAGATTCGCTAATTGGACCTCGGTGAGTCTCCACTTCCAATTTCCCATTGCGAAACCCGGTTCGTTCAACCGGGCTTCGGAACCCAAGGACAGAAGATCCTGCGCCGGAACCACAACCAAGGGAGAAATGGTTCGGTAAGCGAAACGCAGGAGATCCCAGGAGGGCGAATCTCCCGATACGTTCAAGTAATTGCGAAAATTACCGCGAATCTCCTCAGTGGAAGACTCATACCAGCCAAGAGTGGTATCGTTATCATGAGTGCCGGTGTACAAGACCAAGGAGTCCTTAAGATTATGTGGGAGATAAAGGTTTTCGGTATTTCCGTCAAAAGCGAACTGTAAAACCGCCATTCCCGGGAGACCCGCGGAATCTCGAAGATTGCGCACTTCCTCGCTGATCAATCCGAGATCTTCCGCAAGAAAGGGCATATCCGGAAATCGCTTCTCCGCCACTTTCCAAAATTTCAAACCAGGCCCTTTTTTCCATGTCCCCAGTTTTGCATCCTGCGAATCATTGGGAATGCTCCAGTAATCGTGGAAGCCCCTGAAATGATCAATTCGGATGACGTCAAAGAGTTCGAGTTGACCCGACAAGCGGTTCATCCACCAGCAAAAGTCATTCTGCTGATGGACCTCCCAGTCATAAAGCGGATTTCCCCAGAATTGACCATCGGCATTAAAGTAATCCGGTGGAACACCGGCAACCTGAGTGAATTCACCGCGCTGTTCATCAATCTGAAAAAGAGTTGGCTCTGACCAAACTTCGGAAGAATCCGGAGCCGCATATATGGGCAAGTCACCGATCAGAGAGATGCCAAGAGAATTGGCATAGGACCGCAGCGTTTTCCATTGTCCCCTAAAAAGATACTGCAAAAAAACTTGAAAGTCATATTCCGAATCATCCGGAGAAATAGGAAAGGCATCTCGGTGACCCTTGGGCCAATCCCACCATGGAAGGGCGGAGAATTGCTTCTTATAGCAATGAAACATCGCATACGAGGAAAGCCATGACCGGTTACGCTCGAGAAAACCGGCATAGGATCCGTACCGTTCGGATAGGATTTTTGGATTTTCGCAAAAACGGGAATGAGCGAGACGAGCCAAAGGAAAAAACCGCTCGTAAAGAAGACCGTAATCCACGAAATCTCGGGGAAGCTGATACAAAGGCTCCAGCTCATGATTTTCGATCAGACCGGCAGTCATCAGCGGTTCCCAGTCAATGAGATAAGGATTACCGGCGAAAGACGAAAAGACCTGATAGGGGGAATCTCCGAAACCGGTGGGACCGACGGGACAGGTCTGCCATGAAGTGAATCCGGATGCCTTGAGAAAGTCGAGAAACTCGTAAGCCTGTTTGCCCAGGTTGCCGATACCGAAGTAACTGGGTAAGGAAGTCATATGCAAAAGACAACCGGCGCCACGAGTGGCAAACCATTGGGGTAATTGTTTTTTCATTCCTTAATCCGAATCCAAAGCCGTGGGACGCAACCAAATACACTAATTAGACATAATGCATATTGTGCGAAGTTTATTGTATGTAAAGAAGGATCAATGGGTGAAGCCCCATCTGCGAGTGAATGGATAATACACCAGCAAGGCCCGTCCGATGATTTCATCTTCGGGAACAAAGCCCCATGCCCGCCCATCCAAACTGTCGGTGGAATTATCACCCATGGCGAAAAAACCCTTTTTACCGGTTGGGTTGTTCGAAGAGTTCCGATCCGGCACCTTGAGAACCGAGCGGTTCGTCAGCAATCCTTCGGCACGGTATCCAGGAAAGCCTGATTGGTTCTGCGCATCCGGTAAATCGGCAAGGCTTTCGGTTCTTTGGCGGTTCTTTTCAAAGGCGGTTCTTCCATGCAGAGGTTCTCCATTCCTGTAAAGGATTCCGGGCACGCCTTTTCTTACGTCTGTTCCATTGGTGAAAATGGATTCAGGCACTCTCATCTCAAGAGTGTCTCCAGGTTCTCCTATGAGTCGTTTGATGTAATACTTGTCTTCGCCAATCAAAGTCCTAACCGGAGTACCCACTTTCCGGTTGAAGTCATCGATGCTACCGGTTCGAAAGACCAAAGGATCCCCAGACTTCGGAGAAACGAAATTGTAGGACATGCGATCCACAAACAAGGCATCGCCGAGGAGAATGTCGAAAGCCAGAGCGAGATCGCCTTTTCGAATCGGTTGATCGCTCAACTTCAAGCGGTTACCCGAAAAGCCATGATCTTGGGTAACGACCATGGGCAAATCGCGCAAATTTTCGATGCCGGCAAACTTACGGGCCAACAACTCATCCAAATCGAATTCGGCCGGTACTCTCAGAAGATGCTCCTTTCCACCAATTTCAAAGACGTATTCACGGACCGTGGTTGGAAAAATGAAGAACCGTCCATCCGGAAAATTCGCACGAGCAAAACGGAAACTTCCTCCGGCCTGCAGTTTCAAATACAAATTCCCTGAACTTTCAGCCTTCAGCTTGTAGTGCGCTGCCCCCAGGAGAACCTTATCCACGGCTCGCTGGAAGAAACCGGGAACTTCGCTCGTGTCCTCATATATATTGGGTTGCATGCCCGAAAAGGATGGAAACATTGAGTTGGTCGGAATAATAAAGGGTTGAATGAAAAAACTTCGGATGCCAATAACCACGATTGCAGCGACCAGAAGCATCTCGATGTTCTCCACGAGAGATTTTTTTCGGTAGTACAAACCTCCCGATTCCCGCAAGGCAAGGTCTACCTCATTGGCCGATTCCTCCAAGGGCGCCGAAAGCACCGGTTTTGCCCGCATTACCCCCAGGAGCTTCTCGTTGGCATGCTTAAGTCTGTCTCTTTGCTCCTTATCCAAAAGATCCTTGCGGTAGGCCAAGACCTTTTGACCGACCCTGAGTATTTCCTTGGCCCCTTTCCTTTGGATGCGACTGGCTTTCTGAAAAGTCATAAGATGATTTATGGTTTTAGGATGAGCTCTTGAGGATTTGCACAAATGCTTCCTGGGGGATGTTGACACTGCCAATTTGCTTCATCCTCTTTTTACCTTCCTTTTGTTTCTCCAATAGTTTTCTCTTTCTGCTGATATCGCCTCCGTAGCATTTAGCAGTCACGTCTTTTCGCAACGCGGAAATGGTTTCACGAGCAATCACTTTACCCCCAACGGCGGCCTGAAGAGCGATCTTAAAAAGTTGCCTCGGGAGAATATCCTTCAATTTGGAGCAAAGCGCCCTACCCCGCGTTTCCGCCTTGTCGCGATGAACGATGGTCGAAAAGGCGTCAACCGGTTCGGCATTCACAAGAATTTCCATCCTGACGAGAGCCGACTCCTGGTATTCGTCCATGTCGTAATCCATTGAGCCATATCCATGGGTCACGCTTTTCAGACGATCATTGAAATCCACGAGGATTTCATTCAAAGGAAGATGACAGGTCATCATCACGCGAGTCTCGTCAATGGTCTCGGTATTGCTGCAAGTGCCCCGCTTTTCGGTAACCAACGCAAGCAAATCGCCAATGCTGTCATTGGGGGCATGAATACGGGCCAAAATAGTGGGTTCTTCAATCCTTAGAACCTCCGTGGTGTCAGGTAAATCAAGGGGGTTGTCGACTTCCACCATTCCTCCGGCGGTCATGTGGACCCGATAGACAACGCTAGGATAGGTCGAAATCAAATCCAAATCATATTCCCTCCGCAATCTCTCTTGGATGATTTCCATGTGCAGCAAACCCAAGAACCCGCAACGAAAACCGAAACCAAGTGCAACGGAAGTCTCGGATTGAAAGGTGAAGGCGGCATCGTTCAGGCGAAGTTTGCCTACGCTTTTCTTCAATTTCTCATAATCCGAAGTGTCCAAGGGATACAAACCGCTAAACACCATGGGCCTGACATCCTTGTAACCGGGAAGCATTTCCTCCGCGCTGTCGTCGGAGAGAGACAGGGTGTCTCCGATCTTAATTTCGGCGACGTCCCGAATACCCGTGACCACATAACCGACTTCTCCAACCGTAAGCCCATCAAGGGGGACTGGTTGGGGGCAAAACTTACCGATCTCCTTAATCTGAGTTTTTCGGCCGTCGCTCATAAGAATCAGGTTCCCATTCCGCGGAAACGAACCCGAAAAAACGCGGACGTAGCAAATTACTCCCTTGTAGGAGTCAAACTGACTGTCGAACACGAGAGCTCGAGGCTTGGGATGATCTGTCCATCTGGGTGGAGGCAGGCGATGAACTACGGCTTCCAAAATCTCATCCACGCCGATTCCCGACTTTCCACTGGCCAAAATGGCCTCATCCGCGGGGATGGCCAGAATATCCTCAATTTGCTTGGACACTCGATCAACGTCCGCGCTTGGAAGGTCGACCTTGTTGATCACGGGAATGATCTCCAGGCCCTGAGAATCGGCCAATTGAGCATTGGCCAGAGTCTGGGCTTCCACTCCCTGGGATGCGTCGATGAGAAGCAATGCCCCTTCACAAGCGGCCAAACTCCTCGAAACCTCGTAGGAAAAATCGACATGGCCTGGGGTATCTATGAGATTGAACAAATAGTCCTTTCCATCCGCTGCCAAATAGTTCATCGAAACCGGATGACATTTGATGGTAATGCCGCGTTCGCGCTCCAAGTCCATGGAATCCAGAAGTTGTTCCTTCATTTCCCTCTGCATCACCGTCTGGGTACGCTCGAGGAGTCGGTCGGACAAAGTGGTCTTGCCGTGATCGACGTGAGCGATGATACAAAAATTTCGAATCCTTTGTGTTTCCACCATGAAAAAGAGTTGACCACTCAAAATTTCCAACCGAAAAAGAAGGTGGGAAATTAAAGCGGGAAACCCAACTCTCACATATTTATTGATAATGGACAAGAATCTACTTCATGGAGCGCACACTGCGCTCGTCACACCTTTCCAAGACGGAGCCGTTGATTTTGCGGATCTACACAGTCTCCTGGACAGGCAATTGAAAGGCGGTGTCTCCGGGGTCGTTCCATGCGGAACGACTGGCGAATCTCCCACCCTATCAAAAGAGGAGCATCTCAAGGTCATTCAAGAAACCATCGAACACGTAGCTGGAAAAGTTCCGGTAATTGCCGGAACCGGGGCCAATTCCACCAGAGAAGCGGTATACCTGACCCAAAAAGCGGACGAACTGGGCGCCGACGCCTTTCTTCTCGTAGCCCCCTATTACAACAAACCCAGTCAGGAAGGCTTACTCGCCCATTTCGGAGCCCTTGCCGAAATCACCGAGAAACCGATCGTTCTTTACTCCATTCCATCGCGTTGCGGAATCGAGATTTCCACATCCACGGTTCAAAAACTTCGCGAAAAATATCCTCATATCTGCGCTCTGAAGGAAGCCGGTGGAAAATCATCAAAGGTATCGGAAACGCTATGTTCTTTGGACGAAGACTTCGTCGTTCTATCCGGAGATGACGGACTGACCCTTCCTTTCATCGCCTGCGGGGCAAAGGGTGTGATCAGCGTGGCTTCGAACCTTCTCCCTGAAGTGGTTTCCGAACTGGTGACTCATGCCTTGTCCGGAAACACCGAACAGGCCAGAAGCATGCATCTCGATAATTATGCCTTGTTCACCAATCTTTTTTGCGAACCTAATCCAGTCCCCGTTAAAACGGTGATGCATCTGAAGGGAATGCTCCACTCCCCTGAGGTTCGGCTTCCTCTCACTCCCCCTTCTTCCGATAGTTTTGATCTCCTGGAGAAGATTGCCGCCAACCTTTCGATCTAAGCGTACCATGCCCAAGAAAATTCTTCTCAGCGGAGCCAAAGGCAGGATGGGTCAAGCCATTCAATCCATTGCTCATAATCACGATTGCCTTATATCTCACCCCATGGATCTCGGTGATGACCCAAGTCCCCTCATTGGGCAATGCGATGCGGTCATCGATTTTTCACTGCGTGACGCCACCCTACCCTTGGCGAATCTGGCAGCAGATCATGGGAAACCCATGGTTATTGGAACCACTGGACATGAAAACGAGGAAAAGGAAAAGATCACTCGTTTATCAGAGAGAATACCCATGGTTTGGGCGGGGAATTTTTCCACAGGGGTGAACCTGCTTTTCTTTCTTACGCAAAAAGCGGCTGAGGTTCTGGACGGCAAAAGCGACTTTGATCCCGAGGTGATTGAAATGCATCATCGCCTGAAGAAGGACGCTCCCAGCGGCACTGCGGACCGACTTCTGGAAATTCTCAAGGAATCCAGAAATCTTACCGATGATGAACTCGTCCATGGTCGTCAGGGAATGGTCGGCGAGCGCAAAGACAATGAAATCGGTTCTCATGCCCTGCGTGGAGGGGATGTGGTCGGTGAGCATACGGTTATGTTCGCCGGAAGCGGAGAAAGGATCGAACTGACCCATCGGGCCACGAATCGGGTGATCTTCGCCGCAGGCGCCCTCAGGGCCACTAACTGGGTTACCAAACAACCTCCGGGTCTTTACTCCATGCAGGATGTGCTTGGTCTGACCGCCTGACCCATTTTGAATCTACGATGATATCTTTCATTGAAGGAGACTTGATAGAATGCCAGCTTAACTTGGCGGTCGTGCAAATCGGCGGAATGGGCTACGAAGTTCATATCCCTCTCACAACTTCAGAGAAATTACCGGCCTTAGGCAAAGAAATTAAGTTATATACCCATGCAACCTATCGAGAGGACTCTCAAACTCTCTATGGCTTCTTTGACCGGGAGTCCCGTGATTTTTTTCGGATGATCGTGGACAAGGTTTCCGGTATCGGACCCAAGATTGCCCTCAACCTTCTCGGTTCCCTGTCCTTACCCACCTTAAAGAACTCAATCGCGAATGGAGACGTTGGAATGCTTTCCAAAGCCCAAGGTCTGGGCAAGAAAACCGCGGAACGAATCGTGGTCGAACTCAAGGATAAGGTTTTGCCGAAAGGTTCAGTCACTCCTTCGCAAAGCCAAAAGCAAATCCCCGAGGGGAATTTGCCGGAAGAGAAATCGACCGATTTCGCTTCCTACCAGGATGCCGTTTCCGCCCTTCTTACCTTGGGCTACAAAGCCACGGATGCGGACCAGGCAATCCGCAAGGCGTCGGAATCGCTCGGCAATGAGGCCAGCACAGAGGAATTGATTCGAAAGGCGTTGGGCCGCTGATCCATTTTCAGAACGCTTTTCCGCGTCTTGACTGCCTTTGAATGTATCCATGCACATAGTCTCCGGCATTCTTTACGGCTTCGGGAAGACCCTTCTCCTTTGACAAATACCAGGCAATGGCGGTTGCCAAACGGCAACCTGTTCCCCGAACCCGAATGCCGGCTGAGATTCTAGGTCTCTCAAAAAGCAATTCCCTTTCTCCGTTCCTAGCAAGAAGATCCACGCAATGGTCTCCCGGCAAATGACCTCCTTTGACCAAAACCGCTCTTGCGCCCAGACTAAGGCATTCATTGGCTAAACGAACCGGATCCTGCGAATCTTCACTTTGGGAATTCGTCAAGCGCAGAGCCTCCGATAAATTGGGTGTGGTCAACGAAACCAGAGGAAGCAAGAGAGAGATCAAGCTCTCAAAAGCATTCTGCGAGCAAAGTTCCCCTCCCGAGGAACTTGAAAATACGGGATCAAGCACAACGGGCATCGTTCGACATTCGGTAAGAAACTCCGCCAATACTTCGATGGAATCGGAATGGGGAAGCATACCGATTTTAATGGCGCCAATCTCATCAAGATTGATCGAATTGAGCTGCTTTTCGAGAATTACGGCCGGAACCGAATGTGAGTCATGAAACCTATCATCGCTTTGAACGGTAATCGCGGTGACTGCAACCGCTGCGCCTGAGCCAAGGGTAACCAAGGTTTCCTTGTCGGCCAAAATCCCAGCTCCCCCGGAATTGTCAACTCCTCCAACCAAAAGAATTTTATTCATTAGGATCAGGATCCGTCACCCCATCGCATCATCCCACCCGACAAATTGTAAAGGTTTTGGAACCCCAATGCGGACAAACTTTGGCAAGCCATCATACTGCGCACTCCGGCTTTGCAATAGACCACAATCTTCTCGGCGGAAGAATTTTCCACGGGCAAATCAAGGTTTTCCGGTGACGAAAATTCACCTAAGGGGATATGCAGAGAGGGTTCGATTCGGCACTCCTCTCTCTCCCAAGTTTCCCTCACGTCAAGCAGGAGAAATTCATTCTTGGATTTCATCCATTGGCGCAATTCATCGGGCTCCAATTCGGTGATTTCAATTGGATCTCCTTCAGAGTTCGAACAACTTTCGCTCTGGCTCACAAGCTCGGTTATTAGACGATTTTCCGCTTGGGGGGATAAAGTGAGTAAGGTTGTTTTTTGCAAGAGCGCATCATAAGTCAGGACTTTCCCACTCAAGATATCCCCTACCCCGGTTATGACTTTGATCGTCTCCAAAGCCTGAAGAGAACCAATGATTCCCGGAAGCACGCCAAGAACTCCGATCTCCGAACAATTTGGTAAAGCATCGCTCGAAGGAGGTTCCGGAAAAAGGCAGCGATAGGTGGGACCTTTTCGGTAATTGAAAACAGCCACCTGTCCGTGAAATTTGTGAATGGAACCATGAATCAAAACTTTTTCGAAAAGCACACAGGCATCGTTAATCAAGTAACGGGTCAGGAAATTATCACTGCCATCAACGATGATCGAATAATCGTCGAATAACTCGTTGACGTTTTCCACATCAACTCGAGCCTTATGGGACTGGATGACAATATGAGGGTTTTGCTGGGTCAATCGTTCCACTGCGACTTCCACTTTAGGTCGCCCCAAATCGTTGTAGGTGAAGAGAGTTTGCCGTTGAAGATTGGACAAGTCCACGCAATCGTCGTCCACGATTCCAATCCTGCCAACGCCTGCGGCCACCAGATACTGGAGGACCGGACAACCCAAACCGCCTGCGCCAACCACCAAGACGGAGGCCTCCTTGAGTTTTGTTTGTCCATTTTGTCCAATTTCCGGCAAGGTAAGATGCCTACGGTAATGGTCTCTCTCCAAAGAAGTGAAATTCGATGCATTCATCTCATGAGGCCTCGACCAAGTCTCTTTTTCCAGACTTACCAGCAACTTCCTGTGGAAAAGTCCCCTTCAGGCATTCCGGGTTGTCGTAGGATAAGTCCCAATCCTTGAAAATGGGATCGTATCCCTTTTCTTCGAGCATTCGACAGATCTCACCTGGGCTCCTTTGGTCCGAAACCTCAAATTGCTCCAAGGCTTGCTCCCGGTTGGCATAACCACCCGGATTGGTTTTGGAACCTGCGCTCATGGCAGTCACCCCCAAAGGCAAGAGATTCTCCCTGAAATCAGGGCTTTCTCTGGTCGACAAGCTCAGTTCAAGTTCATGGCTGAAGATTCTGAAAGCGCAAAGCAGTTGGACCATATCCCGGTCATCCAAAGAAACGACGGGTGGTTTCTCTCCCACGCAGGGGCGTAGACGAGGAAAAGACATCGAGTAGGTGGTCTTCCAGTAAGTCCTTTCCAGATAGCCCAAATGTTGAGCGGCGAAATAGGCATCGGTTCGCCAATCTTGGGTAAGCCCGAATAAGCAGCCAAGTCCAATCTTCTTGATTCCCGCCTGCCCGAGTCGATCGGGGGTGTTCAGTCGCCAATTGAAATTTCTTTTTCGGCCTTTGAGGTGATGTCGTTCGTAGCTCCCTTGCTCATAGGTTTCCTGATAAACCAAAACGCCATGAAGACCCTTTGCAATAAGAGCCTCATACTCCTTTTGATGCAGAGGCTGAACTTCTATGGAAAGATTTGAAAAATGGGGACGCAAGACGGACAGGTTCTCCGCAAGGTATTCGACTCCGACGTTACGGCCCGATTCGCCTGTGACCAAAAGGAGGTGATCGAATCCGTACTTCTTCAGGATTCCAGCTTCTCGAAGTGTCTCCCCAATCGAGAGAGTCTTCCGAGGGATCGCATTACCCAAACTGAAACCACAATAATCGCAAACGTTGTTGCATTCATTGGATAGATACATAGGCGCGAACAACCTGACGACTCGACCAAATCTTTGCGTAGTCAAACGATGACTCAACCTCGCCATGGTTTCCAGGTAATCTTTGCCGGCCAAAGGAGACATCAAAGCCGCAAAATCTTTCAATCCCCCTGCCCCGCGAGAATCCAATGCCCTCTCTACGTCGCAGGGTTTGGTTTCGTGAATGAGCGATGAAATTTCATTCCAATCGGTCTGATGAAACAAGTCCAAGTAAGATGCTTCTTTCATTTTAGTCGAGAAATGCGGTGAGAGGAGACGTGGGGTCGGCCACTTCGGAAACCCCTCCCAACCCAGCAAGAAACGCAGTTCGCCCCGCATCCACTCCTTGGCGAAATGCTCGAGCCATGGCAATGGGGTCTTCGGCTACCGCCAAAGCCGTATTTACAAGAACGGCATCTGCTCCCATCTCCATGGCTTCCGCGGCTTGGGAAGGTGATCCGATCCCCGCGTCGACGACAACGGGAACCTTTGCTTGCTCTATGATGATACGAAGAAATTCTCTGCTTTCCAAACCTCGATTACTACCAATTGGAGAGCCGAGAGGCATAACTGCCGAAGAACCCGCTTCTTCCAATCTTTTGCAAAGCACCGGATCAGCATGACAATAGGGCAAAACCGTAAAGCCTTCCTTCACCAACTCCTCCGTTGCAAGCAGAGTTTCGATTGGATCAGGCATGAGGTATTTGGGGTCGGGATGAATTTCAAGCTTCAGCCAAGACGTACCCAGTGCCTCCCTCGCCATTTGGGCGACAAAAACGGCTTCCTTTGCATCTCTCACTCCTGACGTGTTAGGTAAAAGCCTAACCTGATCGTCCCCGAGGAAATCCAAGATCGAATCTTCCCTTCCCTTGGGATTGGCCCGTTTCATCGCGACCGTAACCATCTCAGTACCGCTCGAACCGACAACTTTCGAAAGCATCTGCCCAGAAGAAAACTTACCCGTTCCCACGAAAAGCCGAGAACTGAAACTCTCGCCACCCAACTGAAGAAAATCCTTTTTTTCCGTCATGCCTTAACGAGTTTCAACTTGTCGGATTGTTCGACAAATGCCTGCAGGTGAACGCCAAACTGCTTTCCATTCGAAAGCCCCGAACATACGCAAATTCCAGTCACACCATAGGATTCCAAAAGATTAAAATCCGATAAGCCAAGACCTCCGATCAGATAAACCGGAATAGGATTGAGAAGATGGATGATTTCCTTGATTTCTTTCCCGGTTAATCGAGGCTGCAGAGTCCTCTTGGTCGAAGATTCACGGACGGGGCCCAAACCGACGTAAGAACAGACTCCCCTTTTCCTGACCTCCTTGGCTTCTTCCAAGCTATGAACCGTTTCTCCGATCACTCCACCCTTTCCCAAAAGGTCGGCTGCATGAGCGGCACTCGCGTCCTGATAACCAAGATGAATACCCGAAGCGCCCGAGCGACTGGCAACTTCGATAAAATCATTAACTATCAGGGTTGCTCCGAATCTTTTGCAAATCTCGACGGACTTTTTGGCTTCCTCAAATAAAAGATCGAAGGGAAAGACTTTACTTCGCAATTGTATGAGCCTTACGCCCGAACGACACATACTCTGAACTTGCTGGGAGTGGGACAAATCGACTTCATCGCTGGTCAGACAATAAAGGGATTGATTGAAATCAGGGGGGTTCAAGTTCATGGGCAGACGATAGTCTCTTCAGAATCCTCCCTTCAACCGAGAGGCATGGGAATCAACCGTACGGGAGAATTCCTTGAAGGCATGAACAGGATTCGGTTTCCCCCAAATCGAACCAAGCAGGGCAACGCCGTCAAAACCGGTGTCCATCAGGTAACCTATCTTATTCCTACGAATGCCACCGAGAGCGTATACCATGGGCCGATTGGAGTTCTTGGATAATTTCGCCAAACTCTTGCGTATGTCTGCAAGTGGAACCTTGGGCTTGTGTCCGAATTTTGAAATGGAATCATAGACAGGGCCGAAGAAGACGTAGCTCAATTCAGGTTCGACGTTCGCCAACTCCTTGAGTTTGTGGAGTGAACGACTACGCGAACGGCGAAAGGGCTTGAGGGATTCGCGGGCCGTATGATGATACCCCCCCACTGGATAGTCCTTAAGAAGTTCGGGCGTTCGGTGAATGATGATTTTTTTAAGCATGCGCCTTGGGATCGCATCCAGGAATTCCGCCATTCGGGCAACCGAATGGTCCGGTTTTCTCAGGTGAAACTTATCGAGTCCATTCTCAAGAAGTTCGGTAACCATTTTGGGCTCACCTTTTTGGAAATTTGGCGAGGAAATGACCGCAATTCGTAAGGTCGAACTCATCCTCCCTGAGTCGCTTGGATCAAAAGAATCCGATCGCCCTCGAAAAGTTTGCGGGTATTCGTTTCTTCGGATGGAATCACTTGTTCGTTGATCGCAACCGCCCACCCTCGCAAATCCTCCAAGGCCAACGAAGTCAATAGATTCGAAAGGGTGCTGCCCTCGGGAATCTCCCTACTCTCATCGTTAACCGAAATCCTCATACGCTCGATTCAGAAGAATACAATTCACTTCCGGATTCCACGAATTGCTTGGCTTTCTCCTTCATTCCATCCTCCAAGACTTTGCCATCCGCCTTCACCCCATGTTGGCGCGCATATTCCCGAACCTCTTCCGATATTTTCATCGAACAAAAATGAGGGCCGCACATTGAACAAAAGTGAGCCGTTTTCGCATTTTCCTGAGGCAAGGTCTGATCGTGAAAGTCTCGAGCCCGATCCGGATCCAGAGACAGGTTGAATTGATCCTCCCAACGAAATTCAAAACGAGCTTTGGATAAGGCGTTGTCTCGGTATTGAGCCGCCGGATGACCTTTTGCCAAATCCGCTGCATGAGCTGCCAACTTGTAAGTGACAACGCCCTCACGAACGTCTTCTCGGTCAGGCAGTCCAAGATGTTCCTTGGGGGTTACGTAACACAGCATGGCACAACCGTACCAGCCGATCATGGCCGCTCCTATGCCACTGGTGATATGATCGTATCCTGGAGCAATATCGGTAGTCAGAGGTCCAAGCGTGTAAAAGGGTGCCTCATGACACCATTCGATTTGCTTGTCCATATTCTCCTTGATCATGTGCATGGGCACGTGACCAGGACCCTCGTTCATAACCTGAACGCCATACTCCCAGGCCCGCGTGGTTAGCTCGCCCTGGGTCTTTAGCTCGGCAAACTGAGCTTCGTCGTTTGCATCCGCAATCGAACCGGGACGCAACCCATCTCCAATGGAAAAAGAGATATCATAGGCAGCCATGATTTCACAAATTTCGTCCCACTTTTCATAAAGGAAATTTTCACGGTGGTGAGCCAGACACCACTTTGCCATAATCGAACCACCTCGACTGACGATTCCCGTCATCCTCCGACTGGTCATGGGAACGTAACGAAGGAGCACTCCCGCATGAATGGTAAAATAATCAACACCCTGCTCCGCTTGCTCAATCAGAGTATCACGAAAAATTTCCCAAGTGAGATCCTCGGGCTTGCCCCTGACTTTTTCAAGAGCTTGGTAGATGGGCACGGTTCCAACTGGCACAGGACAATTCCGAATGATCCATTCGCGAGTCCGGTGAATGTTCTTACCCGTTGAAAGGTCCATAAGGGTATCAGCACCCCATTTGGTAGCCCAACGCATCTTATCCACTTCCTCCTCGATGGAGGAGGCCACCGCTGAATTTCCAATGTTCGCATTGATCTTGACCAAAAAGTTTCGACCGATCGCCATCGGTTCGAGTTCGGGATGGTTGACGTTTGCAGGTATGATCGCGCGACCACGGGCCACTTCATCCCGAACGAACTCGGGAGTGATCTCGTTAGGTATGGATGCGCCGAAAGAGTCGCCGGCATGTTGATGCAAGGTCGAATTTCGGACATTGGCTGGAGAGGTTTCGATCTTTTCGCAAACGGATTGCAACTTCATGTTCTCGCGGATGGCCACGAATTCCATTTCGGGTGTCACGATTCCCTCTCTTGCATATTGGAGTTGAGTCACAACCTTTCCTTTCATCGCACGAAGAACCTTCAGTTTGGAACGATCGAAGTCAGGAAGTTCCCCCGTCCTTTCATCCGATCGGTCGGCATGTCTTTCGGAAAGATATCCGTTATCCATGGGGTTGGTTTCACGGCCCTCGATTTCCTCGACGTCTTGGCGTTCGCGAATCCACTTGCTACGCAAAGCCGGCAATCCCTTCGCATGGTCGCCATGAAATTCAGAGTCTCCCCAAGGACCGGAGGTGTCGTAGACTCGAACGGGGTCGTTCAATTCCTTTTTGCCATCGGGAAGGTTCGTGGGGGAAAGAGAAATTTCACGCATGGGGACCGCAATCTCTTGGTTTTTACCAAAAACGTAAACGCGCTTGGAATTTGAAAACGGAGGGGATTCATTGGTTTCGGAATCTTCGACTTTCTTTATCATGGTAGTAAGGATTTGTAAGCGCCGGAGATTGTCAGTGCTCTAAGGAACACTAAGTTTTCCCTACGGCGATGGATGATCGCATCAGGTTCGAAGGGTCGACTGCGGGATATGCATTCCTCTCAGCCCAATTCCGAGGGCTCCCCTAAACTGTTCTTACCTTTTTAAGGAGGTGACATCGAAAATCAACCAAAAGAATCCCCCGTTTGCCAATACGGCTACGATATTCATGCTCACGTCCAAGCCCCGTTCCTTCAAATTGCCTCGAATCTTCCATCGGCTCGCCTGCTCACCAATCCGCCTAACTCGAGCATCGTGAGGTTGGATGAAAGTTCCGAGACCTCCATGCGGGAGATTTTGCACAATTCCTCCAAAGAGAAGTGATCTCCCTCACGGAAAGCCTTGAGAAGCTTTGACTCGATACCGGATATAGATTCTACGGTTTCTTTTTGGGTAGGAAGGTTTTCCTGTATTCGGGAATTTCCCCCTGAATTCTCGATTTCCGTCAGGGTAGGCTCGATCTCTTCAATCACATCATTCGCATTTCGAATCAAAGTAGCCCCATCCCTGATCAATTGGTTGCAACCCGAAGCGCTTTGCTGGTCAACTCTTCCGGGCAGGGCAAAAACCATTCTCCCTTGATCAGCCGCCAATCTTGCGGTTATCAGACTCCCTCCGGAGGCTGCCGATTCCACCACCACCACACCGTTAGAGATACCGGAAACCAAACGATTACGCATCGGGAAAGTCCTCCGGTCTGCTTTTCTACCAAAGGGAAACTCCGACAGAACCGCACCGGATTCGGAGATTTTACGATAGAGATCAATATGTTCGGGTGGATAAATCACATCGAGTCCACTGCCAAGAAAAGCGATGGTCTTACCCTTGGCGTCAAGAGCTCCCCGATGAGCCTCAGCATCAATTCCCCTAGCCATCCCGCTTACGATGCAAAAGCCTCTTTGAGCCAAGTCGAAGGCGATTTCTCTCCCCATTCGCTTACCGTAGTTCGAGGGTATGCGCGTCCCAACGATCGAGACATAGGGCCCCGGGGGAAGAGCGCCCAGGACGTACAAACCAACCGGACAATCGTAAAGCTCCCTGAGCAAAGGCGGGAAATCGGCGTTGGTAATGAAGTCGACGCCATGTTTTTTGATCTTGCCCTTTTCCTTCTTCAACCAATCCGAGTTGACCGCGTTTTCAATGGAATCGACTACACCCTTGCCCACACCGCGCACCTGCAACAAATCTCTCTTCGAAGCCTTCAAAAGGGAAAGCGGATCACCCCGAAACCGTTCCAACAACCGTCGCAGGGTTATCGGTCCCAAACCCCTTACGCCATTAAGCAATAGCAAGCCATCCTCTTCCCTCCATTTATCTGAAAAATCATCCACTCCTAACTTCCATGCCAGAATTTAGGAAAGTGGCAAAGTATTTCAATCACCCCTTGTAAAAAGGTATCTAGTTCCTTAATTCATTGAAGCGTTGCATTCGAGACGGATGACGCAACTTTCTGAGCGCATGAGCTTCAATTTGCCTGACTCTTTCCCTTGAAACTCCCATAACTTGAGCAATTTCCTCAAGGGTCAAACGCCTTCCCGGCGAATTTTCAGAGACCCATACGCAAGTTTTACGCAAACGTTGTTCCTGAGAACCGGAAAATCGAGGAATCGGCTGATCCGATGGATGAGAATGAGATGATGGTGGCACTCCATAATCTAGCGCCTAAAGGGCTTGGATGCAAAAAAGGAACTTCTACAATTCCAAATCACTCCAACTAAGTGGATGCCCGATCTTAAGATCCTTGTTCACCCTCTTTCCCAAAACGTCCTTCCAATGACTCGGGCACAGCCCATCTCCCGGTCGGGCAACCCTTATGTTTTCAGGGCGGAGCAGGTTTCCTCTGGAAATGTCTTCAGATACGAGAATTGATCGTTTGAAACGGGTTGGCTTAGGTTTGGCTGCGTCATCGCCATCCTGAGCGGAACCCAGTGCTTGGAATGTCATTCGGACAGCTTTCGTCATTTCCCTGAACTCATCGGGAAGCATGGAGAAAGCTCCATCGGTAGATGTCGACTCACGGTCTAAAGTGAAGTGCTTTTCAATAACCCGAGCGCCCATAGCGGTCGCCGCCACCGCAGTAAGATGCCCCAAGGAATGATCGGAAAGCCCAATCGGCAAATCAAACCGATCACGCAACAAGTTGATTCTTCGCAGACTGAACTCCTCGACTTTTGCCGGATATTCGCTCACGCAATGAAGAAGGATGATTTGAGGACATCCAGCGTCCCGAAGAACCGAAATGGCTTTTTCGATCTCATTCAAAGTGGAAACTCCGACACTGGCCAAAACCGGTTTACGGGTTTTCCCAATCTCTTCAAGCATGGGAAAATGGTTCATCTCGAAGGAGGCAATCTTGTAGATTGGAGGAGCAAGCGTATCTTCTAGGAATTTCACCGAAGATTCGTCGAAAGGAGAGCTAAAGAGCATAACGTCCAAGTCGGAAGCTCTCTGCGCCAGTGGTTCATGCCACTCCCATGGAGTCATGGCCTTAGCGTAGAGCTGGTCTAAGTATTGACCTGCCCAAAGGCCATCTTTCAAAAGGAAACGATCGCAACGGCCTTTGACGGTAATTGTTTCCGGGGTGTATGTTTGGAGCTTGATTGCATCGGCTCCGAATTCCACAGCTTTTTCAACGAGTTCAAGAGCCTTATTCAAAGATCCGCCATGGTTTCCTGAAAGTTCCGCTACCAACAAAGGGGGAGCGTCACCCAAAAGCCAATTGTTCTCGAATCCCAAAACTTGAAATTTTTCCTATGGAAGAAAATCCATTAGGAGAACCTTTAGCTCGTCATCCGTTAAGGTATCACAGTTGCAATTACTGGCAAAACGAAAACCCTCCGAACAGGAAACCCCGCCCAAAATACCAATTTTATTTCCCCAAAAAGCCTGGATCGGTTGAATGACAAAATGCTTATCGAACTCCAGGACGTTACGCGCCTCGTCTTCAGGAATGAGAATCTCATGCATTTTCTCACCCGGTCGCAGCCCAATGGTATCCCATGTGCAATCGGGAGCAAGCACTCGAGCAATATCGGAAACCGAACAGGCCGGAATTTTTGGAACGAACAATTCTCCCCCAACCATGTTTTCCAAGCTATCCAAAACAAAGTCGACTCCTTCTTGAAGAGTAATCAAAAAACGAGTCATGTCAGGATTTGTAATAGTCAGCTTACCCGTAGCTCTTTGACGAGCAAAAAGAGGTACAACGCTCCCTCGGCTTCCGACAACGTTCCCGTATCGAACCACCGAGCATAGGGTTCCGCCTCCGCCGGAATAACTGTTTGCGGCGATAAAAACCTTATCCGAACAAAGTTTGGTAGCTCCATATAAGTTAACCGGATTCACCGCTTTGTCGGTGCTCAATGCCACGATCTTCCGAACACCGGCTCGCAAAGCCGCTTCAACAATGTTCGTCGCTCCGTCCACATTGGTTTTTATAAATTCGTGTGGATTGTATTCGGCCGCCGGAACTTGTTTCAGAGCCGCTGCATGAATTACGTAATCTACCCCCTGCATGGCAAGATATAGCCGATCCTTGTCTCTGACGTCTCCAAGAAAATAACGTAGAGAACCATGCTTAAGATCGGGGTTAGCCTGCATTTCCGATTGTTTCCACTCGTCTCGAGAATAGACGATGAGCCGCTTGGGGCTGAATCTCTGCAGAACCGTATGCACAAACCGTTGCCCGAAAGAGCCGGTTCCTCCTGTGATCAATATCGATTTGTCATTCAACATGATTAGCGATTCATTATACGAAATTCACATGATAGAGTCGATGCGAAAGATTGAGTACGCAGTTCTGTTCCTACAGGTAGTTTTCCGCCTACCCTTTCGCATAATCAGGATCCCTCGATGAGTTCTCCTTGGTTATCGGAATCCGAGGTTGAAAATGCCACAACCGCGATTTTGCTTGGTCCATTAGAGGAAGAATCCATTCTTGCGGAGACCAAGAGATTCTCGAGTGGTGTTTTACTGATTTCACCCAATCACAAGCCCCTTAATCACAAATTGATTCATTACCTTGAGGCAGGGGAAAGCAGGCAAATGATCAGGGATAAACTAACCGAATTTCTTTCTCTCGACTACCATAATCCTCCGGTCGTCAAAGTAAGCAAGGCAACGGCGGACTGCGAGAATTTCGATTATGCCGCCCTGCTTACCACCATTATCCAGGAAATCGACACAACTTTGAGAGCGAGAAGGTCGAGGAATGAAACTGGTTTTCTCAGACAGATCCAAGTTTTCCATAACTTTTCCGATTATTTGAGGGAACGCGTACCGGATGACTGGAAATCCCTTGGCGAGCACTCCCTTGCAATTGTGGTTGGCGCGGGACCTTCGCTCGATGCAACTCTCCCCTTGCTGAACGCCTCTTTTCCAAAACCAATCATCATTGCCACGGACAGCAGTTTGAAAGCTTTGCTCAATCAGGGCATTACCCCTCACTTCGTGGTTAACATTGATCCGGAAAAATCATTTCAATCATGCAGTTTTCCGGACTATTCTCCCGGCTATGCCATTCTCTCCTCACAATCCCATGGCAGTTGGTCGGATCAATGGAAAAGGAAAAAGGCTTTTTTATCCGGACGAGTCGTGAGCGAAGACTGGTTAGCGGAAAAAGGAATAAGCAAAACCTCGGTTCTCTCTATCAACAACGTAGGTCTGACTGCATTGAATTTTGCGAATTTCCTGTGCCCCGCGGCGATCATGCTGGTCGGTATGGATCTAGCCGGTAGTGGTTCAGGAGAACATCGATATGCGAAAAATACCGGAAGGACTCATATCACGCTGCATGCGGAGACATACCATCAAATCCCCGGTAATTTTGAGAAGTCCGTTCCAACCCCATTTTTTTCCGATTGGCGAGAAACCTCCGAGGCTTGCGCCAAGATTTCCCAAGAACGCCTTGTCATCAACCTGAATGATCGTGGCGCTCAACTTGACGGCACCACGCTGATCCATCCCAATGGATTCGAGGAATTGCGGGGAGCGCTGGAGGAAAACCTCAAGCCTTTCGATGAAAAGAATTTGTCCGATTTGAAAAGAAAAGAGATTTCCATTGCAGGGCTTACGCAAATTCTCACCTTGCTTGCCACAAAATGTGATCAGATATGGTCAAAGATCCCTCCCGATGAGAGCTCCGCTTCGGAAAACCTGTTGAAAATGCTAACGGACGTTTTTGCGGACCGAGACACCGCATCACTTTTGGGAGATTTCGCTTTTTCGACTATGCCTCAAATCGTACAAGGAAGCAAATTATCCCGAGAGGAACTCGAAGATATTGTTCTTCGACTGAAACGACTCACCTGGAAACTTGAAGACGCCATTCTTAAAACTGACTCCACGGAGGAATTCGCTCGGCGCTTCATCCTCGAAAGATTCGCCTAATCATTCGCTTCCTTCATTCTCTCGAACACTTTTTCCACTAGAGACAAAGCATGACTAATGGACTCATTGTCCATGGCATTGCTGATGAACCAATTGTGGTGAGGATGGAAAAACAGCCCTTCCCCAGCGGCCATCCTGCAAAATCTCTGCAGCAGAAACATGTCATCATCGCCATCAAACCACGGGTATGGCATGGATGTGGGCCCAGTCATACGCAAAGAGTAGTCGTATTCTTTTGCCAGATTCTCCATTCCCTTGGCAAAAAGAACCCCCTTATTCGAAACTTCGCTCGCAACGTCGTCCCGTTTCAAAATTCGCAGGGAAACCAAGGCCGCGGTCATGGAAAGGGCATCATTCCAACAGCTTCCCGTAAGAAAAACCTCCATCGATGCCTTTTTCAAGGCATCGATGCCCAAACAGGTGGAAATGGCATACCCATTTCCCAAGGCTTTCGAGTAAATCGCCATGTCAGGTCTAAAACCAAAAAAACGATGAGACCCATGTACCGACAACCTTCCAAAAGTCCTGACGTCATCCAGTACGAGAATAATTCCATACTTATCGCATAGATTGCGCACTCGTTGCCAAAACCCATCAGCGGGTAACTTCGAAGGGGCGAATGCCGCATGATGGTAAGGCGTGAGAATGATACATGCGACTTTGCCGGCATATTTTCGCAAAAGATCTTCAAGCTCGGTGGCATCGTTCCATTCGAATTCCAAGACTTCCCTACGATCGGAATCGATGCGACCACCGTATCCGGGGTCGCACCAAGCATCCACCCCATGGTACGCGCCCTTTGCCTTTATGACGTAGGGTCTTTGGGTGTATTGCCTTGCCACCCGTATTGCCCAAGTCGTTAGATCGGACCCATTCTTTGCAAAGACAGACCAATCGGCGAAATCGATCGTTTGGGTAAGTTCCTCCGCAAGTTCAACCATCACTGCAGAAGGAAGATTGAAAACCGATCCCGAAGCTTGCTGAGACCGAACGGCATCATCAATCTCTGGGTTCGAGTATCCGTGCAAAACGGCGCCGTAGGCACACATGAAATCCATCCACTGCTTTCCATCGACGTCCTCAAAATGACAGCCTTCCGCTTTTCTACAGTAATGAGGGAAGCAATCCGGTAATCCTGCAACCGGAGACACGTGACCATATATTCCGCCAGGGATGACTTTTTTGGCACGGCCAAAAAGCATTTCGGATTGGCTTCTATCACTCATCTTTTGGGCATTGGCAAATCATTAAACGCAAGTCTGGAGACAAAGCCAAATTTTTCGATTAAAGGGATTCTTCCTGCAAGGACAAACTTTCCCGTTACCGGATCCGTCAAATGATTGGTCTGTCCCAATGCGGAGAGATAAGCGATTTGAAAGTTTTGAAAGCACAAGATGACTGCCGGTTTCTCGTCGACCGAAGCGTCTAAGACTTCCCACAGTCCGCCCCGTCTGGAACCAACCCGAATAAGTTCCCCCAATTCTTTGATGACAAAGGATATACTTCCCCTCTCACCCATAAGAATACCCCGGGCTTCCGCATGATGATTGGCATAAGCAAGAGTGGCTTCAACACTCGCTCTAAAAATCGCTTGAACCTGATGGAAGCTTGGCTCAGTTCCGCCGTACAAGTTATTTATTCTCAATAGGGCAAAAACGCTTCTAAAGCAAAGAATGGGGGATCGGAAAAAGGATTTCATCCTTGGAAGAGAGAAACCCTTTCCAACCAACTTTTCCAAAGAATCATATGAAAACTCCAATCCGCCATGAGAGCTCAGGAAAATGCTGTTTTGGAAAGGAGTACGAGGGTCAAAGCAATTGGGTCGACCGGCATCCTCGCAAATAATCTGATTTGCTCCGAATATCGATCGGGCCAAGGCCCATGCCTTCAGCTCTTTTTTTTCGAGTTCAATCATCCTTGTGGCACAATTTATCGAGCAATCCGATCAATTTTTCGGGCTTATGCGGGAGATCAATTTTAATGGAAGGGATCCTTCTTTCCAATAAGTTTGGAAGATCTTCGGCGTTCTTAAGCGATAGAACTTCTTCAACCCTACTATTCCAAAAATTCATGTTGTTGATCTCTTGGGGCATGACTCCTCCCGAAATGTCGAAAATCATCGGGGTGCCACAGGCCAAGGCTTCGGAAGTCAGACCTGCGCCAGGTCTTCCGAACAAACAGGAAGCGCTGTGCAACAAATGAAACATTTCTTCACCTCCCATTTGAGGAAGAGCGAGTATTCTCAAGCCACGACTTTGACCAAAATCGCTTAGCTTTTTTTTCAAAACCATATTTTTTCCACACAAGGCCACCACTTGAATTTCCTTTCCGTTTTCAGCCAAGCTCCGACAAACTTCCAAGTGTCGATTTGCTCCATTCGCACCTGTTGCCAAAAGTAGAAAGGAAGACTCCGAATCAATCTTCAAATTCCGAAGGCAAGATAATCTCCTCCGCTCCTCCGGTTGTCCATAGAATGGTGACCTGAGAAGTAGACCGCAATTCTCGACTTTTTCGTAAGGCATGCCTCTACGAACCGCAGCATGACAAGTTTGTTCAGTGGAACCAGCAAAAAGGTTTGCGCTGGGGTTGATCCAATGCCTGCTGAAACCAGGTCCATCCGCCAATTCTCCACAAAACACGACCGATTTCAAAGGCTTTGGTGAAAGCTGTTTGGCCAAATCGAAAAAACCATGATTGAGATGAGCGTGAACGCTCAAAATAAGATCCGGCCTGACCTGTCGTAGGTTTTGCTTGAAATTGGAAACGCCCAGAATCAAACCACTTTTTCTGTGTAAGTTCGCGTATTCCAGAAACCTGAAGTAGAAGTGATGAAACCACGGCATTCTGACCTGTATGAAATTATAAAATTGAGTGCCCATTCTATAAGCGAAGAAACCTTCATCCAAGGGACGACAGATACTCCCTTGGTTGCCATAATCCTGCCACCAACTCAAAAGGGCTTTGGCGCGCATATCGTGACCGCCCCCAGTGGATGAACTCAAAATAAGCAATTTCATGCAAAGACTATCAACGTGTCTTCATCATTAGACTTGCGCAATGCGAAAGGAACCTGCATTTCCCCTCCTTGCAAAGAATCGATCACTCCAAATCGTGAATGAAAAGTCCGCTTCTCAGCTTAGGTTCGAACCAGGTTGTTTTAGGGGGCATAATCTCACCCGCATCGGCAATGGCAAGTAACTCATCCATGGATACGGGAAAAAGAGCGAAGGCCACCGCCATTTCACCCGAATCAACTCGTCTCTCCAATTCCCCCATTCCCCTGATTCCTCCCACAAAGTCTATGCGAAGGTCATTTCTCAAATCAGATATCCCCAAGATTGGCTCCAAGACTTCATCCGACAGATAAGTGACGTCCAATCCCTCTTTAGGGCTGGAAGTGAGTTTTTCCTTATTCGCTTTCAAGCGGTACCAAACGCCACCCAGGTACATCGAGAAAGTTCCTTTTTCGGTAGGAGCGAGCTCTCCGTCGATAGCTGAAACCTCAAAACTTTGTTTGATTGCAGAAAGAAAACTCTCTTGCGAAAGGCCATTGAGGTCACGAACGACTCGGTTGTAATCAAAAATCTTCAACTGATCATCGGGAAAAAGAACTGCCATGAAAAAATTGTATTCTTCTTCCCCGGTGTGATCGGAGTTATCTTCCTTCCTCATTTGCCCCACTCTCGCCGCTGCGGCGGTTCTGTGATGGCCATCCGCCACATAGAGTGCAGGCAATTCGGCAAAGCCCGATTCAAAATTTTCGATGAGTCGTCGATCTCGAACCACCCACAACTCATGCCTTATGCCATCTTCTGCAACAAAGTCATATTCAATTGGGGAACGGGTCACCTCATTGACCAAAGCGTCGATTCCGGGCTTTCCACGATAGGAGAAAAAAACTGGTTCGGCATTGGCATTTTGAGTCTCAACATGCCTCACTCTGTCGTTTTCCTTTGCCGTTCTCGTAAGCTCGTGCTTCTTGATGCTACCATCATAGTACTCCTGATAGTCACAACATCCCACGATCCCCGTTTGAGTGCGCCCATCCATGGTAAGTCGGTATACGTAGAAAAAAGCTTCCGGATCCTGAACCAGAATACCTAGTTCCTTGAACTCGGTAAACTTGGCCAACCCTTGCCGGTATACCTCTTCACCATAAGGATCTGAATCCGAAGGCAGGTCAATCTCGGGTTTGATTACTCTTAGAAATGAAATGGGGTTGTTAGCCGCTTCCAGCCTTGCCTCATCCGAATTCAGCACATCATAGGGGCGGGATGCAACTTGTTTTGCATCTTCGGGCAAAGG
>TARA_B100000963_G_scaffold293016_1_pt1 | contig 30032 bp, 31 predicted proteins | sample TARA_B100000963 | Tara Oceans TARA_B100000963 (sample SAMEA2622097) | marine metagenome | biome: marine biome (ENVO:00000447); feature: surface water layer (ENVO:00002042); material: "saline water (ENVO:00002010), including plankton (ENVO:xxxxxxxx)" | depth 5 m | reverse complement strand
TAATTCTACGACAGACGGAAGACCATCTTGATTAATAGTTCCATAATTATTTACATGAATATGTATAAGTTCTAATTCAAACTTATTTATAAAATTTTGAATAGAGTTGTAATGTAAATCAAAGTCGTGAAATTCTATAACAAGACCATTAATTTTACTTGAATTTTCAAGTATTTCATTCAATATTCTATATTCAGAACCCTCTATATCTATTTTTAAGAAAAAATTTTTTTCAATTTTTTTAACTATATCATTTAGGCTTATATGAACATTATTATTAAACAAATTTTTCTTCATAGAGTTAGGAGAAATAAAATTCTTATAATGAAAATTTTTTTTTGAATTAAAAAAAGACTTATATTTTATATAATTGAATAACTTTTGAAAATTTATCAATGGATCTCTCAATAACAAAATGTTTAGAAGAGATTTTATAAACCCTACAAACCAAAATCTTGTGTTCACACTATAATCATAACAATAAATTTTTTTTTCACCCAAGCTTGAGTAAGCCTCCTCAAATGTCCAGTCATCACTTAGTCCAAAACTTAAAAGTATTTCTGAGTCATAAATACTATTTTTTTCCACTATGTATCCACCATCAAAATTTTTTCCTAATCTTACTAAATCACATTTAAATTTAGGATAAAATAAATTTGGAATTCTTATCATAACTTAAATAATTGAAAAAATTATTGCTTCATTTTTAAATTTATATGATTGAAATATTTTTTTGCAGTAACTTCCGCAGTAAAATTTTTCATTATATGTTTATATCCATTTATAGCTTTTAAATCCCATTTCTTTTTATTTTTAACAAAATCTTTTAAAGAATATAATATTTCTTTTTGATTGTTAGGACAAATCAAAGTAGAATTCTCATTATTTAAAAACTCAGTTACAGCTCCAACTCTGGTAACTAAAACAGGTTTTTTTGCTATTAATGCTTCAGCTATTGAGAGACCAAATCCCTCAAAAGTCCTTGTTAAAGATAATACAAGATCAAGTTGCTGAAATATTTCTAAACTATTTGATTTGATAAAACCAGTTATCTTGAAATATTTTTCCAAATTATATTCTTTTAATTTTCCTTGTACTTTATTTAGCTCTTCCTTTTTTACTGGTCCTATAAAAAATACCTTCATTTTTTTTTTTAAATCAAAAGGTAATTTATGAAATACATCAATTAGATCATAGTGACCTTTCTCACTTTCAATTCTAGAAAGTATTCCAATTTTCAAAATTCCTTTGCTATTCGTTTTAAAAATTTTATTTAGATTATTTTTAATTTTAATTTTTTTAGGTAAAACTCCATGATGTATAACTTCTGAGTGTTTTATATTTTCAAGTAGTTTAGTATTTTTTTTTATATTTAACTTTACTGCTTTTGATCCAAAAATAATACTTGTTGCACATCTTGAGATAAATTTATCAGCAAAATTTATAAAAAAGCTCCAAAATCTTGTTTTACTATAACTATGATGAATAGTTAATATCCTCTGAGGAATATTGAGTATTTTTGCTGATATTAAACTCGCAGAGTCACTACGAAAATTACCATATCCACCACAAGCTGCTAAAATTATATCTGATCGATTTTTTTTTAATATTAAATAAAATTGAAAAACTGAAATCAAAAATAAAACAGGTCTTAATGTAAAACTAAATATTTTTGCGATTCTAAAAAAAAAACTGGCATGGACAAAAGATTTATTTGGTGCATTAAAAGTTGAATACGTTATTAAATTAAATCTTTTTTTATTAATATTATTTTTTAAGCTAAAAATTCCTTTATTTGTTTTATTTGTAATTAAAACGATATCTAAATTTTTAAAACTTTTACTATTTATTAAGTTTTCAATAAAAGTAGTCATTCCACCATACTCTAAATTTTCAAAAACGATGGTAATTTTTTTTACTGAGTTTTTATTTTTCACAATTATAAGAATGATTTAGTAAAATATTACTTATTCATTTTTTTAACAAACTCTAAATCAGCATTCAACATATCTTTAACGAGTTCACTAAATTTGATTTTGGGCTTCCATTTAAGAACTTTTTTGGCATATGATGAATCCCCAACTAAAGCATCTGTCTCTGTAGGTCTAAATAATTTTTCATCGACTTCTATAAATTTTTTATAATCTAAATCTACAAGAGAAAATGCTAATTTTGCAAAATCCTCAACTGAATGCTGTAATCCGGTAGATATAACAAAATCACTAGCTTTTTTTTGTTGTAACATTAACCAAATTGCCTCAACGTAGTCTTTAGCGTGACCCCAGTCTCTCTTTGACTTAATGTTTCCTAACACAAGTTTTTTTTGTAAATTATATTTGATTTTAGCAACACCAAATGTAATTTTTCTTGTAACAAATTCAAAGCCTCTTTTAGGAGACTCATGATTAAATAAAATTCCTGAACTACAAAACAAATTATACGCCTCACGATAATTTCTTGTAAGTTCAAAGCCTGCAACTTTAGATATCCCATAAGCTGATCTAGGATAAAATCTAGTTTTTTCATTTTGAGGTACTTGCTGTACTTTTCCAAACATTTCAGAAGAGCCAGCAAAGTAAAATTTTGTTTTAGGAGAAAAATCTTTAATTGCTGATAAAACATAATGTGTACCATTAATATTAGTATTAATTGTGGAAAACTCATCCTCAAATGAATAGCTTACAAAGCTTTGACCACCTAAATGATATAACTCATCAGGTTTAATTTTTTGTATTATTTTTACCAAACTCGCGTAACTTTCAAGAGAGGCTGAATGAAGATTTATTTTATTTACAATATCTTGTATTCTCCATAATCTATGAGACTTATCCTCTAATGCCACTCTTCTAACGACGCCATGAACTTTGTAATTTTTTGATAATAATAAGTTTGCTAAATAATATCCATCTTGACCAGTTATGCCTGTTATCAGTGCAGTTTTTTTCATTAAATTTTTTTTATATCATTCTTATAAATTCTAAACACAAACAATACTAGAATTTAATTCGTATATTTGTAAAAAAACAATCATTTTAGCAAATAGTTAAAATGCAAAGCTTTTTAGAATTTCAGAATTTTTTTTATTTCTAATTTTCCTAGAAGTTAGAAAATTATACTTATATTCTAAATATTTATTTCTATTTATATTAAGACAAAACTTTTTTTTATCAAATTTATCATTAATATTGATAATCTTTGATGATAATACTTTACTTAAACTTTTTGTTTCAAATAACATTGTCGGATTATTTTTTATTACCTGATTGTTATACATAAATGTAACTGGTTTCTCATGAATTACACAATAACTCACAGCAGTCGTAGCACCGTTTGCAATAACAAACTTACAATTTTGTATTAACAAATTTGATGCATCAGGATTTTTTGAAATCACAAATTTTTTGTCATAGTATATGTTTTTAAATTTTCTGACACTCGGATGGGGAATTATTATAACTTTTTTACGAAACAATTTTTGAACTTTATTCAAAAAATTATTTAAATCATTATACCATTTTTTTACATCATAAATAATTTTATCATTTAGTGAAACATCATCCCCTGGGAATGCCGGTGCTTTTATATCTAAAAAAACAATAAAATCTTTTTTATTCTTAAATTCATGTTTTTTTTTTCCTGATAAGTAATTTGCAAAATCTGAAGAGTGGTAATCGATATAAAATTTTTTTTTTGAATTAATATTTAATGTTAAAAGAAATTTTTTTGAGCCGCTAAACAATATGAATACTTCATCAAATTTTAAAAAATATAATAATTTGCTATAAAAGAAATTCCTAAATAGAAACAAAAATCTTGGAAAATTAAAAAATAAAATTTTGAAAAAAGACAAAATCTTCAGATACAAGGTATTACTTTGAGAAGGTGCATGAACTTCTGGTGAATTTAATTTAATTATTTTTACATTGTACTTATATAATAAATAATGGATATAGAGACTTTTAATAGAATTTGAAGAAATTGTATTAATAACAAAAACTTTATTATTTTTTTTAATTATTTCTTTAATATGATTCTCCCATTGAAAAATACTATTAAATATTATTGCGAACTTGCTTCTTTTGGTCTGATAGCCTTTGTACCAATTTTTTGAAATAATATTAAAAATATCATGAACTTCTATTTTATTTTTAAATTTTTTTTTTAATTCTTTGATTTGATATTTTTTAAAATAATAATCATTAAATCTATAAGGAAATAAAATAATTATCATTTCTTAATTTTTAAATCTATTTTCTAAAAGATTAACAATTTTCAATTGTTCATTATTTTTTAGGCCGTAGCTACTAGGTAAACATATACAACATTCGAACATAGTTTTTGAATTTTGAATTTGATAACTTTCAAACTTATTAAAAGGCTTTTGTAAATGATTCGGGTACCATAATGACCTTGTCTCAATCCCTTGATTTAAAAACTTTTTAATAATTTCTTTTTTTGATAACCCATATTTTTTGGGGTCTATAACTAATATATTTAACCAATAATTTGATGAACATTTTTCTTGTGAATCTAAAATTTTCAATCCATAAATTTTATTAATCCTTTTTTTGTAAGCAAAATTAATATTTTTTTTCTTTTTAAGAACTTTTTTAATATTTAATAACTGAGCTAATCCTATCGACGCATGTAAATTTGAAAGCAAAAAATTATAACCAACATCATTATGAATAAAATTTGTAGCATCATTTTTTGCCTGAGATGCGAGGTAACTAGCTTTGATATGTTGTTTTTTATTTTTTAAAGATAAAATACCACCACCACCTGATGTAATTAGTTTATTACCATTAAATGAATAACAGCTAAAATCGATTTTATTGTGTCTTTGCTTATCATAATTAAGTGATCCCAAACTCTCAGCAGCATCTTCAATTATTTTTATATTTTTTTTTTTACAAAATGCTGAAAAATTTTTATCTATATCAAACAAATTGCCAAAAGTGTTAACTACAATTATTGCTAGAATTTTTTTTTTTGTTTTTTTATTGTAAGAATGACCATTTTTAAAGTATGTGTTTTTTTCAAAGAAAGAGTAAATTTTTTTTTTATCCAATAATAGAAAGTCGTCACAATCAAAAAAAACTGGTTTACAATTATTATATATGATTGAATTAATAGTAGCCGCAAAAGTAATTGAAGGAACTAAAATTTCCTCATCTTTTTTTGGATTTAAAAGTCTTACTGCTAATTGTAAAGCTGCAGTGCAGTTTATGACTCCAAGGTTATAACTACCTGTTGTATATCTTTGTAATTTTTTTTCAAAACTTTTAACTATATTACCATTTGATGATATCCATTTATCTTCTAAGCTTTTTTTTAAAAAAGATAATTCATTTCCAAAAAAAAATGGTTCAGATAATTTAATCATTTGATTCTTTACCTTTACTAAATTTAGTCATAATAATCATAAATATTGAGCGAATTCTTAAGGAAAAACTTCCATTTCTCAAAGTAAAAAATAAATCTTTCATTGAATTCTTATAATCAAAATTTAAATAATTAAAACGTCCAGACATATATTTTAAAAAAGCTTCTTGTTTAATTTTTTGATTTTCTGTCAATATTTTTGAAAATTCATTAACTGCATGGCGAGTTGGTACTGACATATCTTTCTTGGAAACACTTTGATCGTGAATTAAATAATAACCCAGTCTTTTTGGCAAATAAAGAAATTGATCGGTCAATTGAGCAATTCTTAACCAGGTATTATAGTCCTCTGCTGCAACCAGTTCTTTATTTTCATTAATTCCTTTAATCTTATCTAAAAATTTTTTACGAACAATTGCGGAAGAATTACTAATTGCATTACCATCAACTAATAGATCAATTAAAACTGGTTTTTTTAATTTACGACTTTTAATTTTTTTTCTACTAAACATTTTAGGATTATTAGATCTAATTTCTAAATCATGATAAATGAAGTCAATATTATCATCAATATTTTTAATACAAATTTCAAGTTTATCTTTTATCCACCAATCATCAGAGTCTAGAAAGGCTACCCACTCCCCTTTTGCAATTTTTAGCCCTGTGTTTCTTGATACCGCAATCACTCCATTATTTTTAACTTTTAAATATTTTATTTTATTATTTTTAAAACCAGCAACTACTTCAGAGGTGTTATCTGAGGAATAATTATCAATTACAATAACTTCCCAATTTTCATAGGTTTGATTTATTACAGAATTTAGTGCACGTTTTAAATACTCACTATGATTATATGTGGGTATAATTATTGACACTAAAATATTATTTTTATCTACCAAAACTAATTCCGTTTTATATTAATCAAAACTTTTTCTATTTCAAAATTGATTTTTTGTCTATCAAACTTAAATTTATAATTTTTATTTAAAATAATTAAGTTTTTTCTTTTTTCTTTAAAATTATTTATTTTCAAATCAATACTCTTGTTATATATCCTCTTATATCTTTCTCGAATTATCGAAGAAATTTCTTTTAAATTAAAAACTTTATAACCAACATTTGATACTGAATTATTGAAAATTTTTTTATTTATTGTGGTGTTAATTATTTTAACAAAAATTTGAGAAGGAATAAATTGTCTTTGAATTATTCCATTTTTAACAATTAATCTTTGTTTATCTAAAGCAGACTTACAAAAGTCATGAATTATATTTTTACTAAACTTCTTTAAATCAAATTTTTTTAGATAACCGAAAACATTACCTAATCTTAAAATTGTAAACTTACGATTATATTTTTTGAGTTTTTTAAAAATTATCTTTTCAGACTCATAATGAGACCTTGCATATAAATTTTTATGATCAATAATTGAGTTTTGATTTATATCTTTGTTACCATAATTTTTGTAAACTTGCATTGAGGAAATATAAATTAATTTTATATTATGATTTATACATATATCACAAATCTTGGTAGTTATATTATTTTTTAATTTAATTAATCCTTTTTTTTTTTTAATTTGACTTTTACTTGGTCCAGCTAAATGAATTATTAAATGAAATTTTTTTAAAAGCTGTTGATAATTTCCATTATTTGAAAAATTGATAAAATTTTTAGAATTTTTTTTTCGCGAAAAGAAAAAATACTTATTTTTTTTTGAATTATTCTGATTTTTAATTATTGAGGCTAGATAACCAGTACCACCTATAACTGCAATCTTGGGCATTATTTAATCCAAGGTGACTTTTTATCTTTTATCATTTTATCTAAAACTCTCTTGTCTCTTAAAGTATCCATGCAAAACCAAAAGCCGTTGTGTTTGAACGCCGATAAATTTTTTGTTTTAACAGCTTTAAGTAAAGGGGACCTTTCAAGCATTACATTTTTTTTTCCAACAAAATTGAGAAATTCAGGTTCAACTACAAAAAAACCTCCATTTATCCAACCTTTTTGTAATTGAGGTTTTTCCTCAAATTTTGTGACAAGTTTATTTTTAATTTCTAATTCTCCAAATCTTGCAGGCGGGTGAACAGCTGTAATAGTAATTTTTTTTTTATTTGCCTTGTGAAATTTTATAAGTTTTTTAAGATTTACATTTGATAATCCATCTCCATAGGTCAACATAAATGTATCATTTAGTATATTTTTTAGTTTTAATAATCTAGATCCAGTTAATGTTTCAAGACCTGTATTGATTACTCTTATATTTGCTGAAATTTTTTTTTTTTTAAAATAAGATTTTATTATTGAATATTTATATCCGCCTGCAATTAAAAAATCTTTAAATCCATACTTCATATAATAATTAATTATATGTTCTAAAATGGGTTTAGAACCAATTTTAACCATTGGCTTTGGGATTGACTTAGTATACTCAGAAATTCTTGTACCTTTTCCACCAGCTAAAATAACTACCTTCATCATTTTCTATTCTGTCTTACTTTCTCTACTAATTTCATAATTTGCAAAGCTTGTTTTAAAGTACATATTTTTGAAATCTTTTTACTGAGGATTTCTTGTAATTGATTTTTATATGTATCATTAATACCAGTTTTTGAAAATTTCTTAATTACTAAATTCCTATTTTTTACTATTACAATTTTATTGTTAAGTAGATTTGCTTTGAGACTAAAATTATTACCATCAATCTTGATTTCTCTATCTTGTATTTTAGAAAAAAAATTAATATTTAAAGAAAAAAAAGTTTTTTTTTTAATTCTACCAACTAAAGTTAATATATCATCAGTGTTAATGCCAAGATTTGAAATTTTTTTATTTAAGGAATAAAAAATCTTTATTTCCCCAAAAATCCACCGCAAGTAGTCGATCTCATGACTTAATTCTAATAAAACACCTCCACCTAATTTTTTCTTTGCAGAAACTGATTTTCGATAATTAATTTTTCTCCAATCTGGAAGATAAGAATGTGAAATGAGATTAATTGAAAATATTTTTTTATTTCTTAAAAAATTTTTAAGAAAAATTATTACTGGGTGAAACCTTAAATTATAACCAACATAATATCTATTTTTTAACATTTTTGGTAATTTATAAAATTTTTCAAAAACTGGTTTTTCAATTAAGACTATAATATTTTTAAAATTCTTTTCAATTTTCGTAAATTGTATGTAATGTCTAGAAGAGGGTGAGCAGATAACAATCATTGATGGTCCAAACAATTTTAATTTATTAAAGTCTTTTTTTTTAAAATTATCAAATCCTCTTGACGAAATCTTTAGTACTTTTGTTTTTAACTTTAACTCTTTTATAGCCAAATGATGTTTTTTAGAAATAGACCCAGAGCCAATTATTAAAATTTTTTTCATACTTTTAGCTCCATCTCGCTAATTTAATTTTTTTTTTAATTATTTGTTTTCTTGCCTCTTGAAGACCATCTCCAACAAAATTTAATAAATTTGCAGTAGAAATTGAATCAATTTCTTTTTTTTTAAAAGCATCAACTAAGTGTTTATAATTTCCTGCTCCACCTGCATAAATTACAGGTTTTTGAAATGATCTTGGAATTTTTTTTAAAATTGAAAAATCAAAACCATTACTTGTACCATCCATATCAATAGAATTTAAAATAATTTCACCAATTGGTAAATTAGATAAAATTTGAAATATTTCTTTTACGTTAAGATTAATTTTTTTGCTCCCATTGTCTCTGTAGAATAGAAAATTATTCTCTAAATTGTGGTAGTCTAATGAAGCAATTATGCATTGTTCTCCAAATGTATTAGCTATTTTTTTAAGCAAAACTTTATTAAACAAATTACTATTAATTACTAATTTATCTGCACCTGATCGAATGTATTTTTTTGCTACATTAATACTGGATATCTTTCCGCCAGCTGAAATAGGTATAAAACATTCTTTAGTAAAAGTTTTTATTATTTTACAAAAATTATCTATTTCTGCGTCTTCTCTTGAAACGTTAAGTAAAATAATTTCATCAACTGAATCTGTTATCATAGAAAAATCGTAATTTTTTTTGAGCCACTCATAGTTTCCTATTTTTTGAAGTCTAAAATTTCTGCTTAAAAAAAAGCAATCATTTTGAAATAACAATGTAAAAATTAATCTTTTTCTTATCATCAAGTAATATTTAAAAAATTATCTAATAATTTGATTCCATTAGATTGACTCTTTTCAGGATGGAATTGAGTTGCATAAATATTTTCTTTTACAAAAGATGATAAAAATTTAATACCATAATTTGTTTTTGAGATATTTTTTGACATATTTTCAGGCAACATTCTGTAAGAATGAACAAAATAAAAATCAGTTCCTGAGTGCAGACCTTTAAATAATTTATTCTCTTTATCAAAAAAAACTTGATTAAATCCAACGTGCGGGATCTTATTTTTAGTTTCTTTTAAAGTAAATTTTTTAACTTTGTTAGATATAATACCTAAACCTTTGGTAGGTTTTTCCTCAAAACTTTCTGATGCCAAAAGCTGCATCCCAAGACATATGCAAAACAAATAATCTCCTTTTTGAATAATATTTTGAATTGCGTTGTCAATAGAATTTTTTTTTATTATTTTCATTGCTTTATGGAATGAACCCACACCCGGTAGAATTGCAATATGAGACTTTTCAATCACATTAGGTTTACTAGATATACGAACTTTGGCACCTAAATAATTAAAAGCATTGAACAAAGATCCAATATTTCCCATACCATAATCAATTATAGTTACAGTCCTATTTTTCATTTAATTGAAAACTTTGGTTGCCAGATTCCTTTTATTTTTTTGAAAAGTTTTTTATTTACCCATTTATCGATGATTGAATTAAACTCTTTTAATGAAATTTTATAATAATCCAGGTATAAGTTTATGAATTGTTTAGGATAATAATTATCATACATTTTAACAAGATTTAAACCCTGAGATCTTGTCATTGCTCCCCTTCTTATTTCAATACCCGCATCTTGAGTGGCTCTACCAAATCCAAATTTAAGATACATCATATAAGTGTGTAATACATATAAAGCTTGATCATTTTGAGCAAAGTTTGTGAAGGTACTTGCGTTAGACTCTGAATGTTCGTTTAATCCACAATTTTTTTTTGCCACTAAATAATTTCTATAAGGGTCCCAATTTTCAAAATATGACCAATGTGTAAGTTTTATGTTTTTCAATTTTTCATTTTCAGGAAATTTAAAAAAATCTTTTTCTGAATTTTTTGCCTTAATTTTTTTTAATACTTTTTCATATCCACCTTCAAAATAAATTTTTTTAGTATAAGTAGCATCAAAAAAAGGTTTGTTTTTTGTATGGTTAGAACCTCCATATTCTACTTCTCCATCCTCAGCATAAACTATCAAGCTAATATTCATTGAAACTGCGATTTTTAATACTGAGGTAAATATAGAAATTAACCATCCATAATACGGGAAACCTTTATCTTTCAAACCGATCTTGTTTAAACCCCTCATTACTTTCTGATTTGGACTTACGTGTATGTGGTCAAAACCTGAGTTTATAAAATTTCTAAGGTTTCTATTTCCAAGATCTAGTTCTAAAGGTGGCCGAACAGTAACACACAGAGGATTAATATTGAATTTTTTTTTTAATGTATGAGCTACGTAAGAACCATCTTTACCCCCACTAACTGGAACAATACAATCGAATTGGTTATTATTTTTTTTATTAAATATTTTTTTTAATAAAGATTGTCGGCTCTTCCAATTAATTTTTTTTTTTTCTCTAGCCCACTGGCACGCATTACAAAGGCCTTTTTTGTCGAAGGTAATCCTTGGTCTAGTAGAGGTATTTAAACAATTTTTACACCAAAACATCAAATTGCAGACCACCCCCCGTCAACAATTAATGAAGTTCCTGTTATATAAGAGGATGCTTCAGATGCTAAAAATAGAACTGAATATGCTATCTCGCTAGGTTTTGCTAACCTTCCTATTGGACAATTTTGTGAATAATTTTTAACAAACTTTTTATCTTGCACTTTATTTAATCCTTTCACATGCCCCATTACGCCTCCAGAACATATTGAATTAATTCTAATCCCACTTGGGCTATAAAATGATGCAAGTTGTCTTGAAAAATTTAAAATTCCACCTTTAATAATTGAATAATTCATGTTTTCTTCAATAGTTGTATTTTTATATATCGACATATTTTGTCCTAAAAAACCATAAATTGAGTTTAATAAAATTACTGAACCTAATATTCTTTTTTCTTTCATTTTCTGACAGATCATATGTGCGGACCAACAATAGGAATTTTGATGAATATCTACATTTTTTCTTAAATTTAAAATTTTATTTTTCTTGAAAGAACTTAAATTCCAGTGAGAATTTGTAGGATAAGAAGTATTAATAAAAATATTTGGACAACCAAATTTCTTAATAATTGACTCTAAATTTTTATCTAAATTTTCTATATCAGCAACATTTAATTTCTGAAAAAAATAATTTTTTAAATTTTTTTTTTCAATTAGACTCTTTTTATCAATGAGATCTAAATTAATTACCATTGCAGAGTTTTCTAGTAATAACTTTACTATCTCTTTTCCTAGAAGACCCGAACCACCTATAACAAAAGCTTTTTTTTTTTGAAGCCCAAATTTAATAAAATTTTTTTTCATTTTTTTAGTAAGTATTTAACAAGACTTAAATCAAAATTATCATCAATATCAATAGATCTTTCTCGAGGCATTAAAAAAATCGAAGTTTTTTTACTAAATAGCTTGTACTCATTGATTAAAAAACTTCTTTTAAAAATATATATTGAAGCGTTCATATCATAAACTTTTGGAGTTTTTTGTCTCGAGAAATAAATTTTATTGGTTTTTTTGGATAAAACGTAAAAGCTTCCTTTTTTTTCAACCATATTGAAATAAGGATTCTTCTTAGCTTCGTTAACTGAAAAAAGGTTTGTATAATTTCCATTCTTGAATTTTTTATAAGAACTTTGAATATCACTTATATTTCTTAATGGTGAGGTTATATCAAGATCAAAACATATATTAAATTTTTTTTTGAAATATTTTTCAGACTCAATCAAAGCATGCCTTATAGCTAATAATTTTGATGAGTTGCTAGTAGAAATACTTTTTGGTCTTAAAAACCAACATTTGGCACCATATTGTCTAGCAACTTTTTGAATTTTCTTAGAATCTGTAGAAACAATTATTTCACTAAAAATTTTAGATTTTATTGCCTGTTGAATTGTAAAAGAAATTAAAGGTTTACCATTAATCTTTGTTAATGATTTATTCTTGATACCTACAGAACCACCTCTCGCACAAATAATACATAATACAGACATTATTTAATTAAAATCTTTAAAGGCTTTATTAAAATCAGATAATTTTCCTAAATCAGTCCAAGAATTACTTGAAATTTCATAAACTCCAATTTTTTTTTTTAATTTGAGGCATCTATTGACTAAATCAGTTAAGTCAAATTTTTTATTCTTAGGAATTAATCTTATTATTTCTTTCTTCATTACGTATAAACCAGCATTAGCAATAAAATCTAATTTTGGCTTTTCTTTTATTGAGATCAATCTTTTTTTTGTTACTTTGCAAGATCCATAAGAGAACTCATGTTGAACTTTTGAAACTACTAAAGTAATAAAATTTTTATTAATTTCGTGGTAATTAAAAAGTTCTAGATAATCTATCTTAAATAATGTGTCACAATTTGATAATAAAAAATTATTCGATTTAATTTTTTTAAGATATTTGATACCCCCTATAGTTCCTAAAGGCTTTGGTTCTATTACATAGTTAATCTTTAAATCTTCATCAATATTATTGAAGTACGATTTTATCAAATTTGCTTGATGATTGAGTATTAAATGAAAGTTCTCTAAGTTAAAAATCCTAAAGTTTGACAAAATATGCTCAAGCATTGGTTTATTATTTATTGGAATAAGCGGTTTAGGCAAAACAGTTGTATAAGGTTTTAATCTTTCTCCCCTTCCTCCAGCCATTATTACGACTTCAACTTTTTTTAACTCTGAGTAATTTTTTTTTGAACCAAAAATATCCTCCCACGATATTATTTTTTTTACAAAATTTTTTGAGTCTACAACAGGTAAAATGCCTATCTGTTTATCTAAGAATGTCTTTTTAATTTTATTAGAATTAAAATTTTCTGAAACTATTTTCTTAGGATTTTTATTGAAAATAGATTGAATACTTGATTTCAAACTATAATTTTTAATTAGAGCTGAATGAATATCTCCCTCTGATAATGTCCCGAGTAAATATCTATTTTTTTTGACGACTAAAAGAGTTCTTGTCCCATTTTTTTTAATTTTTATCATAGATTCCTTAATAGAATTATTAATACCTATGAAAAATGGATCTAATTTTTTATTCATATTATTTTATAATCAAAAAAATTTTTAGATTGTAATTTTTTTAGGTTTGCCCTTCTTAAAATTGTAATTATTTTATCTGAGCTATTTTTCTTTTGGTAAGGGTTTACAACTTTTAATAATGATTTTTTAAATTTTTCTGATAAAACTTTGTTGATAGCACTAGTTATTTTTTTTTCATCAAAATCAACATTTAATGTTGACTTAGCTTTAATTCTTCCTAATTGTCTTATTCCTAGATCAATTGTTGGTTTTTTAAAAGATGGCATTTCTATTATGCCACTTGAGGAATTTCCAATCATAAAATCAACAACTCTACAAATTGAAAAATAATAATCATGGCCAAGTGATTTAAACAAAAATACATTTTTATTTTTTTGGGTAAACATTTTAAGAATTTTATAAATCATTTTGTAATGTTGGTCTGCACCTGGCATGGTAATGATAATTGATGTTTTTTTCAATTTTTTTAAGCAATTTAAACATTTTTTCAAATTGAAGATGTTTTCCTTTTGATCTTTTGTAGTTTCTGGGTGAAAAGTCATCAAAATATTTTTTTCATTAAATTTGATATTAAGTAGTTTTTCTAGATCTTTTTTTTTTATAACTCTATGATTTTTAATAGACTCAACGCCCATAGATCCAACATTAAAAATTTTTTTTTTGTCTTCTCCTAATTGTTTAACTCTATCAAAATATTTTTTTGTAGATACAAAATGCAAATTTGAAAATTTAGTAATTGAATGTCTTATATTTTCATCCAAAGATCCCTTAGTAATTTCTCCCCCATATATATGTCCTATTGGTATATTATTTAGATAAGCAGAAATTACTGCAGAAAAAATTTCATACCTATCACCTAAAACTAAAAGAAAATCAGGTCTAATCTTTGCAAATTTTTGAGAAAATTTTTGAATTCCAGTTGATAAATATTTTGCAATATCGACTGAACTATCACCGTTTATATTTAAATCAATTATATCATGGATTATAATTCCATTTTTTTTTATGTCTTGTATTGTGCTCCCAAAGAATTTTGAATTGTGAGTTCCTGTAACAAGCAAATTTTGCTTGAAATTTTTATTCTTTTGAATTTTTGTAATTAAATTTTTAAGTATAAAAAATTCAGCTCTTGACCCTGTTACAATACATAGTTTCATTAATTTATAACACCCTCATTTAATCTAAACCTTTTTTTTGCTCTTTTGCCTAAAATTTTTTTCCACGATGATGCTGGTAAGCCATTCTTAGATCGTTTGGTTGTTAAATTATTGGATGTAAATTTATCACCTATAAAAATTTCTTTTTTTGCGACAATTTTTTTTCTTATAAATTCTAAATTTATTAATTCATCTTTATGTGGTTTTTTAATGTAATTTCCTAGGGATTTCTCCGCTTTTCTAATTTTTTTAATAAATTGAAATAACTCGTCAGGATTTAGACTTATTTTATGATCAGGTCCTACTAGATTTTTATTGAGCGTAAAATGTTTTTCAACAACCCTAGCTCCTAAACCTATTGCAATAAGTGATGCGTCATAACCTAAAGAATGATCTGAAAAACCAACTGGTAAATTCAATTTATCTTTAATAAATCTAATTGATTTTAAATTTAAATTTTCTTCTTCTGCTGGATATTGAGAAAGACAATGTAAGATCTCAATATTTTTTTTAGGCGTGCCTTTTTTAATCAAAATATCTAATGCATCTTTTATATCTGACAATTTACACATACCTGTTGATAAAAAAATTTTTTTTTTTAAAGACCCAATGTATTCTAGATACGGAATATCGTCTATTTGACCAGATGGAATTTTATAGGCATTAATTTTTAAACTTTTTAAAATATCAATACTTTTCATGTCAAATGGACTCGATAAAAATTTAATCCTTTTTTTTTTACATCTCATAGAAATTTTTTTAAAACTTTTCGCCGTAAGTGCTAATTTTTCTAACATCTTAAGATGGTTTTTTTGTTTAGTATTTTTTTCTTGATATTTTGCTAATCCTAAATCAACATTTGATAGTGATTTTGGGTCAAATGTTTGAAATTTGATAAAGTCTGCTCCAGCCTTTGCAGCTAAATCAACCATCTTTAAAGCGTTATTTAAAGATCCATTGTGATTAACCCCAGCCTCTGCAATAACTAAAATCTTATTTTTCATATTATCTTAGAACACTATTGTCCCTCACGTCTTTTCTTATAATCTTACCCATTCCAATAATACAATTTTTTCCAATTTTTACTCCTTGTTTAATGATTGCTCCACTACCTATAAAAGTATTATCTTTTACAATCACCTGTCCATTGAGAATTGCTCTAGTAGATATATGACAATTATTTCCAATCCTCACTCCATGCTCTACAACTGCCGAAGTATTAATTATGGTATTTTGACCAATTTGAGCGCCAAAATTAACTATTGCGTTGTGATGTATTATTGTCCCATCAAGTATAATTGCATTTTTAGATACATATGCAGCTGGAGATATAATTGTAGGAAATTTAAATTTTTTTTTAAACTCTTGAAATATTTTAATTCTTTTTTTTGGTGACTTAATAAAACCTAAACTTATATGTAAATTAATTTTTTTTTTTCTTACCTTTTTTAAGTATTTCTCATCTCCAAGAACTTTATAATTAAGTAAATTAATGTTTTTTGTTTTATCAATAAAACCTAGGATTTTAAATTTTTTGGTTAATAATATTACATCTAAGCATGATTCTGCATGCCCGCCGGCACCTATTAAAATAATTTTTTTCATAAATATAAGTTAATCGTTAAAAATATTTATTTTATACTGATTTATATTTTCCTCATTTGAGAACCATTCAATGGTTTTTTTTAAACTATTTTCAAAATCGCTTTTTTTATTTAATTTAGGTGACCAGTTCAAAATTTTTTTTGCTTTTTTATTGTTGGCAAATAGTCTGTCTACCTCACTTTTTTTAGGCCTTACTCTTTTAAAATCTTTTTTGATATCAATTCTATATCCTGTAATTTTTGAAATTTTTCTAACTAATTCCTTAACAGATACCTCAAAACCACTACCAATGTTTATTATCTCACCAATATCTTTTTTTTTATTAAGAGCACACAAAAAAGCATCCGTAGTATCATCAATATAAGTTAAATCTCTCGTAGGATAAAGCGAACCAAGTTTTAAAACCTTTTTATTTAAAATTTGAGTGATTATTGTTGGAATAATTGCTCTTAATGATTGTCTGGGCCCAAATGTATTAAAAGGTCTTAAAATTGTAACAGGAGAATTAAAAGATTTATTGTAGGACAAAGCTATTTGGTCTGCAGCAACTTTACTTGCTGCATAAGGAGATTGAGCTGAAACTAAATGTTTTTCATCAATTGGAATATACTTCGGAGATCCATAAACTTCACTAGTTGAGGTATGAATAATCTTTTTTATATTAGAACTCAATGCTGAATTTAAGATATTCAATAATCCAATTGCATTAGTATCAAAATAAGATTTTGGTGCCCTATAAGAATAAGGTATTCCAATTAAAGCTGCCAGATTGATAACAACATCCACATTTTTTTTTAATTGATTCTTTATTAAAAATTCATCTCTAATGTCTCCAGTAATGACTCTGATCTCTTTTTTTATTTTATTATCAATATGTTCTAACCAACCCCATGAATTAAATGAATTATATAAAATTAAACAGGTTAAATCATGCCCTCTTCTAACAAGTTTTTCTGCAAGATGTGAACCAATAAAACCTTCGGCACCTGTCAAAAAAATTTTCATCGTATATTTAAATTAATTTTTATTTTTATAAATTTTATAATTTTTGTAGTCACTCAAAGTATCTATTTCAAACCAACTTTTTTTATAATTCACAACCCTTATTATTTTTTTATTTTCTTTTACAAATCGTGAAAAAAAAGATGTTATATCAAGCTTAATTATATCAATTTTATTTATTTTGATAAACTTAGAAATTATTTTCCATCCTTTTGGAGAAATTTTAAAAAGGCCAGCAAACTGACCTTTTATATTAGACATAGACTGAGGTTTTCCCCCAATTTTTTTCAAATATCTTGTATTTGAGCTTTTAAAATAATCAAAATTTTCTAAATCATCAAGTGGATTTTTGAATCTTAATTTCCAAATTTTTTTCCAATTTACATTATTTAAAATTACAATATCTCCTTTTGCTTTAGCTAACAAACTTATTGCCTCTTGATCGTAAATAATATCTGCATAAGAAATTATACAAGTGTTTGACTGCAAAACTTTGCTTGCCTTGTTTAAAGAAAAAAAGATATTTGAGGATCTCCACTCTTTATTAATAATCTTTTTAAATGGAAAATTTTTAAATAAATTTTTTTTATAACCTACGACGATATTAATTTTACTAATATTATTTTTTATAAAATTATTTATTATGATATCTATATAACGTCTATTTCCAGATTTATTAAATGACTTTGGTTTTTTTTCAGTTAAATAACCAAGTCTAGAGCCTCTCCCAGCTGCTAGGATAATCCCCTGTAACATTAAAACTTAACCTTTTTTTGACAAAGAAATATATTACTTCCTGAAATATATTTTAAAAAAAAAGAAAAAATAAAAATTTTATTTAAAACCATTAATATCTTATCTAAAATAGTAAGTATTAATTTTGAAAAAATATTTTTGTTATTGTAGAAAAAAGGGGTGCCAGAAGAGTCTTTTATTATGAACTTATTTTTTGTTAAAATATTTTTTAATCTACCATAAGAAAGAAGTCTCCTGTTAGTCTCAAACTTCCAAACATCATTCCAACCATAAGTAAAAATCCAATTATTCATCCACCATGAATCTTTATATTTTTTAAAGTATTTTTTTAATTTTGTTTCTAACAATAGTGATTTGATTGTATCTGAATGAGAGTATTGATGATGTTCTCCAATCAAAAATTTCGAAAAATTTATAAAAAATTTTCTTGGATGTATCATTTCATTAATTTGAAATGTATTTGTTTGAGCAATTATTAAATATCCATTTTTTTTTAAAACTCTTTTACACTCACTTAAGCAATAATTTGTATTTATCACATATTGTAATGCCCCAACTATCACGATGATATCGACTGAATTTGATCTAATCTTAAGTTTTTTATCCATTGATCCGACTAAAAACTTTGCCTTTCCACTTTTTACATATCTTTTATTTTTTATTTTTGCAAATTTCGCTAGCGGAAGTGATATATCTACACCAATATATTTTTTACATTTCTTGATAAAGTAACCAGCATTTTGGCCAGCACCATAGCCTAGTTCAAGAATTGTTGTTTTATTATTTTGGCTTAATTTTCCTAAATATTTTAATACTTCATCTCGTCTAGAATTCATATAATAAGTATTTCCATCTCTATTTGAATATTTGAAATTGTTATATTTTTTTACATAGTTATAATTATTCCATAATTTTGATGTATTGAGTTTGTAAATATTTTCTTTATTCATTTATTTAAAAATTTTTTTTAATCTATAATTATCAATTTTATTTATTTTTTTTTCTCTTTCTGGATGCCACATCCAACCTTCCCAATTTAAATTTTTATGTTTTATAGACTCTATGTTTCCATCAGGTGCTTTAGTAGTAATGTAAAAATTTTTTGGACAATCTTTTAAAGAATAGTTGTGGTAACTATTGACATAAATTGGAAATTTATGTTTAGAAAGATTGACTAATTTATGTCTTGTTTTGACATGGTTTTTGACCTTTATTAACCTACTGCCAAACTTATAGCCTAGCATTTGCATTCCTTGACATATTCCTAAGATTGGAATTTTATTTTTTTGAGCATAATTAATCAAAAAAACTTGTGAATTATACCTAGGGTTTCTATGATCTCCATCATTTCCACCTGATAATACAATTCCCTTGATTTTTAGTAATTTCAAAAAATTTGAAAAATTTTTTCTTGTCATCATTTGGTTTTTGTTTGAAATAATTATTGGATTATAAGAATTTATAATTAACCAATTAATAAGTGCTTGATCAATAACATCATTCACTTCTTTTCTCTTTTTATTAATTGAAATTTTTGGGTTGACTAAAATATTTTTCATAGAAATTAATTAAAAATATTAAAAAATTTTGTAATATGATTTTTAATCATTTGATGATTTGAAGTGAATGGTATAAATGTGTCGCATTTAAGATTTTGAAGGATAAATTATTGACATATCTTAGTAAAATCAATATATAGGATTCATGCAAATAAAAGAATTACTGACTTCACTTCATCCTAAAGTAAGTGATATGGCATTTATGAGTGAACTTACCAATGGTAAATTTCAAACTAGAGAAGAAATTCTTAGAAGTGAAGTAGTTGAATTATATCGTGCTTTAGACACAAGGCAAAGAATACAGGACATTTATAAAGAAAAGTTGTCTTCTGGTTTAAAAGAGGGCTTGATAACTAATGAAGATTTAGCTGTCATGCAAGAGGTTATTGATGATGAGGGTGAAACTGAAGATCATATAGATCATCTAGATATGCGTTTTAAACTTTTCGTGGGAACGGGTATAGGCCGTGGTAAATTTCCAACTCATAACGATGAACTACAAAAAATTAATGATGAATGGGTTAACATTTGTAAGGAAGCTAACTTGTGGGAAATAATGGCTTGTCATTGTGCTATAGAAGGTTGGTATCCAGATATATCTACAATGTTTGAAAAAGAGTATAAAAAAAGAGGTTTCACTGACGAAGAATTAGAAATATTTATTGCTCACCAAGGTGCTGACGTTGAACATTCAGATGCACAATACGCAATATTAGATAAAAACTTTTCAAAACTAGATCCAGCTAGAATTAAATATATGGTTGAAAGAACATTTGCTACATCTAAAGCTTATGAAAAAATGAAGCTTAAACTAGCAAGTTTAGATAAACCTCTTAGCCAATTTTTTTCATAAAAAATAAATCTACAAAAGTTTAGTCAAGAACGCATATTAATAATAGCTAACTTCCTAATTATTGGATGTGCTAAATAATAATGCAATTTTTTTAATTTTTTTTGCGGTGTTGGCTTAAAGCTTCCTAAATTCTTTATTAAATGCTCTAAACAAATTTTTCTTATCTCAATATCATATTTCCTGTCTATGTCTTTTACTTTTTTTGGAAAAGGAAATTTTTTAGAAAATAATAGATCACCACTATCAAGTCTTAAGGACATAATTATTGTGCTGCAATAAATTTCTTTTTTTCTAAGTAAACTATAATAAATAGAAGTAGCTCCTCGAAATAGAGGCAGTCTACCTGGATGAAAGTGTATCAAATTTTTTGTTGAGAGTAATTTCTTACTTTTAATTATTATTCCATGCGGCAAAGATAGAACAAAGTTTTTTTCTTTTTCCCTTAATAGATACTTTATAGTTTGATTATCGAAATTTTTAGAAAAAAATATTTTACTATTTTTAAAAATTTTATTTGAAAAAATAATTTGCTCTATTTTTCTTTTTATTAAATTATTTTTATTATCGTTAATGTAATATATCTTTTTGGGAACTTTTTTTAGTTTTATAAAAACATTCAAATATTCTAAAGATCTTAAATTATTACTAATTATTATTGAAAGAGATCTATTCATTACCTAATAATTTTTTTGATTAGTTTTTGTTCAATTTGAATTAACTTGATTAATAAAGGACCATTATAATATTTGTAATAATTTTTATTCAGACTTAATTTGTCTAAAATTTTCAAAATTATGTTTAACTTTTGAAAAATATCTATTCTTTTTAACTTAACAACTAAATGACCTAAATAAATATATGACTGAGGTAAAGTCTCTTTTTTTGTTAAAAGTATAAGTCTTTTATTATAATTCTGTTTAAGCATTAAGTTTACCTCAAATTTTTTATAAAATGCTTCAATTCTTTTAATATTATATTTTTTACTCTCAAAATATTTTTTTAGCTCTAAAAATGTTTTATCTTTTTTTTCCTGAATATGAGTAAAAGGAATTTGATTGATAATTTCTTTTTTAAAATATTCCCTAAATTTTTTAAAATCGCTTAAAAATTTTCTATCATGGTAGTCTGCTTCTCTATATTTATTTATGATAAGTGATTTAATATTTTTTTTATATTGATTCATCAAATTTTTAATTAACTTCAATTTTTTTTAGCGCGCAATTTAGAATCAACTGTTCATTTTTCTTAATATCGTGAAATATTTTTTCACCTACTCCTATAGCGGCAGGTATTTTTAGCTCATTACATCTTATCGACATATGTGAATTTGCACCACCAAATTTTGTAATTAATCCTTTAATAGGAAAATTAAAAAGCCAGTCAAAACCTGGATCTGCATTTTCTATTAAGATTATTTTTGAGTCTAATTCATTCTTTTTAAAATTAATATTATTGTCGATAAATATAATCTTTGAAAAAATTTTCTTGTTGCCTATAAAATTTGGTGATGAAACTTGAAATGGAATTACATCAACACCTTTGGCGTCTATTAATACTAGCGGTAATTTAATATAGAGGTTAATTTTGTAATCAAACTCTTTTTTTTTAATTGTGCTTAATAATTTTTTTTGTGATGATTTTATAAATTTTGGATTAGTTAATTCTTTAATATTAAAAAATGATATTTGTTTTTTTGATAAACCTTTTAACTTTGCGACTTCGGAAATTCTTTTCAAAACTAAATCTACATACTTTGTAAATATAAATTTACTATATTCTCGACTCTCTATACTTTCTCTTAAATAATGAAAAAATTGAATTACATCTAAATTCAATCTATTTTTTTTGAGGATATTTTTAATTTTGGTTATTTTTGATTTATTTAAAATAAAAGACTTTTTCTTTTCAATATTTGGCTTTTTTTTAATAAAAAAATCTTTTTTAAAAGAAGAATAGTTTTTCGAATTTATATCGTAAGTACCTGGTCTTAAATGACCATAAATTTTTTTAAATTTACTAAAGTTCATAGAATTATTTGAAAGTAAATTGCAATCAAAAATAAATCTTGAAGTAACTGTCTCTAAATCAGATTTAAATTTCTCAACATCCTTATCATCTATAATCTTAAGCCGAATGAGCGATCTAAGTAAATTTTCTGCTACGAAAGCATGTCTCGCTAATATAGAAAACGGTATTATACCATTATTAATTGTAAATTTAATAATTTTTTTTATATTTTTTTCTTTTTTATAATATTCGTAATTTTCATTAAGTTTTTTTATTTTATTTAAATTAAAGTTGATAGATCCATTATTTTTATTTTCTTGTGTTTCTTTAAAAATATCAAAATATTTATTTTTTAAATTCCTGATCTCTTTTTTTTTAAGAAGATTTGGACATAATTGGTTTATTCTATCTTCAAAATCAAAAATAAAACAATTAATTGCAATTTCAAATTCAATTTTGTCATGTAAAGATGGATCAGATTTTAATTTTGATACGTAAAAATTTACTAGTTTTTTTTGTGTAAAGAGTGGAATATCTTTAGGAATAAATGAAATAAAACTTTTTCTTACATCTATAAAAGATTGACCTAAAAAAATTTTCATCAGATCTTTTCTTTGAAAATTATCACTATAACCCATAATACTTCTTGCTTTAATCCAAGATGTGTCCAAAACCATGGTTTTATAAAGAGATGCCAATAACGGATAAGGATTCTGTCCGATAATTTCTGCTGGATTCCAGTCTGGCATTTGACCATAAACTGTTTTCCAATTTTTAAATTTGCTCTCTAGTTTTTTTTTTAAATTGTCTACTTTGAAATATATTTTATTATCTAATTTTTTTGATATTTTTTTAGCCAATATTAATGGTCTTACTTGCAGAATATAAATTTCTAACTTTTTTGTAATAATAAATTCTATATCCAGTGGAATATCTTTATATATTTCTTCAATTTCACTTATCGCTCTTAACAATCTAAAAAACCTAGTGGATTTGACATCTTTTAATCTTTTTTTAAGTACAAATAAAACTCTGTTTGAATTAAGGGAATTTCCTGAAGTAACAGTATCTGACTTACCACTAATATCATCGTAATTAATAACATAATAGTTTGCGGCTGTATTTAAGTCCCTATTAAAAACAACACCTGAACAATTGATGGAGTTTACCATTTTTTGAATAAGTATTTGTGATTTTCGGAGTGAGATTTTTTTATAGCTTTTAACAACAAGATTAATTTTATTTTTTACATCTGAAGTATTCATTGAATCTATATTTAGAAACGATATATATTTTCCTGCATTTGAAGATATTTTACCATCCTCATCAGAAGCAGATGATCTAATAACAATATTTCCTCGAAATTTTTTTTGAATTTCTTGTAAAATTATTTTCTTATTTTTTTTCCAGCTTAAAGCAGAAAAAAAATATGATTTTGGAATTTTACATAATTTAACTCTTTTTTTTAAAAAAGTTAAAGTTTCAGCTTTAGAGTAAAACATTTTAAAAATTTAGAGTTTCTTCTTTTCTTTTCTTAAAAATTTTTTCAAAATCTATTAATTCTTGATAAGATTTTCTTGAGGACAAAAATTTAATTTTTTTCAATTTTTCTTGATAAATATCATAATTAATTTTTCTTGGACAATTTTCTCTTTTCATGATTTTTGGGGTAAATTTACTTTTAGTTGTTTTTAAAAACTTACAGATTTTTGAGATATTCTTATTAGTATTTGTAGCAAAATCTTCATTTTCTATAAAAAGACAATTTTTATCATTTTTATATTTTTTATAATTTTTATACTCTTTTTTAAGACAAAAGAGGACTTCATCTATTACTCTGTCCATAGGACTTTTTTTCTTATAATATTTATAATTATCTAAATAATATAACGGAAAAATATTTTCATTTTTTTTAAACATTATTATCTCATTGAATAATATTTTTTCTATTGTGCCTTGTCCCACATTAAAGCACCCATTTACTGTATCAATTGGATTTCTAAAAATATTTATAAATTTGAATCTTTTATTCAACTCTCTCCACAAATGAAAAAGCATCATTCCGTCATGAGTATCCATACAAAAAATTGTTTTATCTTTTACATTTTTTTTGATTACATGTTCTCCTCTTTTTAAAAACGCTCTCTTTTTTAATTCAGCCGGATTTTTCGCAGTGAAAATGCTCGTTTCATCTCCAACTCTATAATTTAAATTTCTTCCTATTAATTGTTCATAAAAACTTTTATCTAAATAATGTCTTATAAAAAAATACGCAACTTCCTTTTTAATCTTTTTTAAATTAGCAAGATGTAATATTTGATCTACTTCAATAAGTTTTCTTAAGTGCTCAACTCTTTTCAAAGAAGAAACTATCGGTGCTATCATACTTTTTCCTGAGTTAAGACTACCTGTAACAATCACTACATTTTCAAAATAACTTTTTTTATAAAGCCTAGGGTCTGTCATATATTTTTAATTTTCTTTGAATTTTTTTATTTTTTAAAATCTTATCTATTGAGTTTTTTAAATATATTAATTTGAAGTCATTTTTAAAAATAAAATCATTTTCAATCGGTTTTAAATATCTAATATCTACACCTACAATATTCTTTTTTTTATATATATTTTTTGAATTCCTTGCTTTTAATATTGTTATTGGCACATCTAAAAAAATTTGGAAATAATCAGTATTTCTCACTCTTATCCAATTAAGCCATTTAGGAGATATTGAAACCATGGAAACTACAATGATAAATTTACCACTTTTATTTAAAAAATTAGCCAACTTACAAACTCTTTCAGAGTTTTTAATTCGATCTTTTAAGCTGTATCTCAGATCATTGAAAATTGTTCTGAAACTATCACCATCAATGTGAATAACTTTTTTTTTCATTTTTTTATTTAACTTATTTATAAAAAATTTAGAAAATGTAGTTTTTCCGCTTCCTGATAAACCTGTAAACCAAAATATCATTTTAAATATTCTTCATTATTACTAATCATTATCTGTGGAATTTTTTACATCAAATAAATTTTTTCTACTTAAGTATATATAAATAAAAATGTTTAAAATAGATGCTGTACCCGACAAAATGAAAAAAATTATCACCACAAAAGACGCTGATGTAGACATGTTAAAAAATATTAACCAAATACATAAATGCTGTAAGTCAAACAAAAATTTTGTTATTTTACCAAAAAAAATATTTCTATAGTAAGGTTTAATTTTTTTATCATTATTGACTTCATTACACCATCTAGCTAAAGATGAAAACCTATCTAAAATTAAATGTTGTATTGGCATTAGAGTGATAACGAAAATAAAAAGTATAAAATAAATGCTAAATATATCTGTGAATTTAGTGTTAATTAGATGTACTAAAAAAACTATATGTAAAAAACTCATTACAAAAATATCAAATAGACCATCTATAAACCTTCCATAAAATGAGGTTTTGTCTGTAGCTCGCGCGACTATTCCATCAGTAAAGTCTAATACAAAAGAAGAAATAAAAAAAATAACAACAAAATTTATTTGTAAAGAAAAAAATATTGATACTATTAGTCCTAAAGATCCACACAACAAACTCAATATAGAGATAAAATTTGGGTTTAGTTTAATTAACAATGGAGAGATTAATATTCCAAACAATCTGTATAATCCCTCAAAGAATGAATTATGATCATAGCTAAAAAAATATATTTTATTTTCTTTGAATAGTTTTCTAATTAGCATTTTTTTCTTTTAATAAATTAATTGATTTATCTTTAATTGAATAAATTTTATCACAATATTTAAGTATATTTTCACTATGACTAATTATAACTATTGTTGCTTTCCCTTTTATGGCCTTTATCTCCTCAGCAATTAAACTTTCAGTTTTAAAATCTAAAGCACTAGTAGCCTCATCAATCATTATTATTTCTTTTCCGTGATAAAAAGCTCTACTTAGTGCAAGCCTTTTATTTTGTCCACCTGACAACCTCACACCATCGTCGCCCACTTTTGTTTCAAGTTTTTTTGGCGATTTTTCTACTACTTCATCAAAGTTTGCCTTAGTAATTGAATATTGTAATTTTTCATAATCTATATTTTTTTTGTCTGTTTCTAGAGTTATGTTAGTGACAATCTCATCATCTAAAATTATTGGTTCTTGTGGGACATAAGCAATATTACCTACAAAATTTGAACTTAATTCATCAATTAACTTATCATTAATTAAAATTTTTCCATTTCGAGGCTTTAATAAGCCTAACATTATATCAACAAATGTAGTTTTTCCCACGCCAGATTTACCCATTATGCCAATACAATCATTTTTTTTTAATTCAAAATTAATATTTTTTAAAACCACAATACCAGTATTTTGATAAGAAAAATCAACATTTCTGAATTTTAAATCTTTAAACTCATTTGTAATTATCTTGGCTGGACTTGTTTTTTTTTTCTCATTATTTTTAAAATGGTTTATGTCATTGACTATTTGCGTGACTGCATATTGGCCAAGACTTAATCTTGCCTGGCTACTTGAAATTAATGATATTCCTGGCAACAATCGGATTGCCGCAACAAAATAAATACTTATTAACGGCACATAACTAGTCAGATCAAAATTTTTACTTAAAATTAATATTGTTAATAAAGAAACCAAAATAATAAAAAATTCGAAAACATATCTAGGACTATCAATTATTAATGTTGATTTTTTTTGTGTGTCATAAAATATATGTGCAAATTTCTCTAACCTTTTTTTAAAAAAAGATTCTTTTCCTAAAATTCTTGTCTCCTTAAAACCTCTCATACTATTATCTATGATGTTATATGTATTTCTAACAGAGTCGGTTTGTGTTGACCCGAGCTTTATATTTATTGGTTTTAAGAAAATTTCATAAAATATAAAAATTGGTAAAAAAGTAAAAAAAAATAATAGTAAAATTTTATAATTAACTAAACCTAAAAACAGAATTATTACTGAAAAGATTATTAATTCGCATAATATTTTTAAAGTTAGTTCAATGTTTCTTACACACTCCATACTGAGTTCCCTGAGATTTTTAATATAGTCACTTGTTGACCTAGAAATATGTTCTTCATATTTCATGTTCTGATATAAATCTAATAATTTTATTTGTAAGATTGCGAATTGTTTGTATGAAAAACTTGAAATTAACCAACGAATTAAAATTGTCAAAACAGTCTTTAAAAAAAAAATTGAGATTAAAAAAATTGTAAGAAAAAGGATCAAACTTTCACGTGTTAAATGATTAAAAAATTCAGAATTAATAGGTAAAAAATCAAGTGAATTTTCTTGTATATTTAAAATTTGTGATACATACGGTATTATCAAACCTAAGCTAAGAATATCTGTAAGGCTTGAAACTAACATAAGTAAAACTAAAAAAAATAAATAACTTTTTTTAGTGCCTGTTATGTTAATTATAATTAAGAAATTCCTAAAGTTTTTTATCATTTAATTTTTTTTGAGTTTTTAATTCTTTTTTAAGTTCATCGTATTCTCTCATTTTTCTTCTCATAAAACTTATTGTGAGTTTTGTTCTCTCCGATATTCCCTTTGGTGTAACCACATACCTAAGGTAATTAATTTTATTTGTTTTTTTTTGAAAATTTTTTAATTTTACAAAACCTTTTTTTTTTAGGGCTTTTAAGCAATAGTTTAACTTACCAAGACTAAATCCTAATTCTGAAGCTAATTCTCTTTGAGAAGCAGCGGGTTTTTTTTGAATTTTTCTTAATAACTCAAATTGATCTTGATTATTTTTTATAAGGCTCATTTTGTGGAGTTTATAACGTTCAAAATTTGAACAGTAAAGCATTATCGTATTATTTAACTTTAAATAAACATTTTAATTTGTTAAGTAATTTCTATGTATAATGAATTTTTTACGTATCTAATATTATTTGTCATTATACTTTCTGTCGTTGGATCAATTTTGTTAGGTAGTTTGATAAAATATCATTTTGATGGAGGCCAAAAATATCAATCATTGAGAAACATAGTGTTATATCTAGTGGGAATACCTATGAAACTTAACAGAATGATACAATCACACTCTATTAATCCTAATAAGCCACCTTTTTTAAAAAAACATAAAAACAAAAAAAGATTTGAAAGGTTTATAAGAAATAAGAGAAATGGCCTTTTAGTTTTGCCTAGATATGATCATGCACAAAATGAACCATTAGTTGATATTATTGATTTAGATAATTTTGAAATACTTCATTCGTATAAACAGGATGAATCGCAAATGAAAAATTTCAATTCTATAAAATATGAATATTATCATCCTTTAATTTTAGAAGATGGATCGTTAATAAGTGAGGGTACTAACTCTCCATTGTTTAAAATTGATTTTCACTCTAATTTGGAATGGATTAATGAGGAAATAGTTTTTCATCATAGTAAAATATTAGATCACGAAAATAATATTTTGATACCTGGTCGATTAAAGCCTCTTTCCACTCTTGTAAATCTATATCAACATCCCATTGAGGGTTTTCGTGATGACGCAATTATAAAAATAAATTCTGATGGAAAGATTTTATATAAAAAAAGTGTAATCGAAATTTTGATCGAAAATAAAGTAGGTGATATGACTAATAAGTTGAAAAAAACTGTAAAAGATCCAATTCATTTAAACTGTATTGAGCCAGTATTATTTAACACTGAATTTTGGAAAAAGGGAGATCTTTTTTTGAGCTTAAAACATCACTCTGCAATTGTTTTATATAGACCTAGTACAAATAAAGTAATTGATTATATAACTGGTCCTTTTGCACAACAACACGATGTAGATATCATTTCAAAGAATGAAATTTCTATATTTAATAATAATAACTTTATTGAGGATAACGAATTTTCAGAAGTTTTAATTTATAATTTTGAGACCAAAAAATTTAAAAAGATGTTTAATGAACAATTAAAAAGAGAAAAATTTAAAACATTTTCTTCAGGTATGTCTCAAATATTAAATGATGGGTCTTTAATGGTAGAGGAAGAAAATCATGGGAGGATTATTCTATTTAATAATGAAGGTGAAAAAGAATGGGAATTTGTAAATAAAGACAAAAATGGAAATATAGGTAAGGTAAGTTGGAGTAGAATTATAGAAAATAAAATATTTATTGAAAAATTTAGGTTTTTAGTCGAGAACAAAAGTTTGTTATCCAATAAATAAGAAAAATCCCCAATAATTTTTTATTGAACACATAATATCATATTTAATTTAAAAAAATTTTTTTCAGTGCATAAATCAAGCCAATTGAGCT
>TARA_B100000963_G_scaffold84265_1_pt1 | contig 30084 bp, 30 predicted proteins | sample TARA_B100000963 | Tara Oceans TARA_B100000963 (sample SAMEA2622097) | marine metagenome | biome: marine biome (ENVO:00000447); feature: surface water layer (ENVO:00002042); material: "saline water (ENVO:00002010), including plankton (ENVO:xxxxxxxx)" | depth 5 m | reverse complement strand
TCTATATTTATTCATTTATTTAATACTTTTTTTATTAGATTAATATTTATCGATTTACCAGTAGATAAAGAGAATTCATCAACTTCTTTAAGAAATTTTATCATTTTTTCATAAGATCTATCGACATTGTTAATAATGTAGTCTGAAATTTTAGGATTAACATTTATTTGTTTGTCTGACAGAGTTTTTGAGATAATTACTTTTAACAAATCATCTGTTGGTAGTTCAATTCCCATATAGACGAAGCTGTTTACTCTTGATTTTAAGTCTTTTAACTTAAACTTTCCACTATTTATTGAGACAACAGAGTTTATTAGTATATAGTTTTCTAATTGCTTAGATTGATTAAGTATTGAATAAAATAGATTTTCATCAATATTATAATTAAAGCTATCAATTATTAAACAATCAAAATTATTTAAATCTTGAATAACATCATCATTTATATATTGCGCGTCTATTAACTTAATTTTTTTTATTTTATGTTCTAATATTTTAGCTAAATGCGTTTTGCCAGATCCAGAAGTTCCAAAAATATTTAACCATTTTCCAGGCCATTTAGGCCAACTTTCAACTAATTTGTAGGCAGAAAAATTATTGCTAGAAACAAAAAAATCTTGCTTATTATATTTTTTTACAAATGGAAATTTGAAAATAAGTTGATCCATCTTATAATGTTTTAATAACCCATTGCTCATTAATGAACTGTAAATTAATATTTTTTTTTTTAAGTTGATTTATAATTTTTTCAAGTTTACCTAAATATTTAATTCTGAGTCTCATGGTATCTTTATTAAACTCTTGGACAAAGACATTTTCAATTAAATCAATATTTTGTAACCTTGAATTTAACTCAACCAAATTACTTTTTTTATTAAGATTTAACTTTACGTTCAAAAAGGACGGTGTCCTGATATCAATTAAATTCGCTGCTTTTACTAAATCAATTAATTCTATTTTTAAGTCTTCGATTATTGTTTCTTTGTAATCTTTTAATTTTTCATTTTTTTTTGTTATATTAATACTCTTAGATATATTCTTTTCTTGTATTCGTGATTTTATATATATTTTTTTTTCAAAATTTTTTTTTTTCTCTATGAGCACAATTGCTAAATTTTTACTTGGATATTCTTCGAATAAATTACTTATATTTAAATTAATTAAACTATTTTTATTTTTATTAATTTTTTGAATTATTTCAATATTTTCTAAGGGTAGAATAAATTCTATTAAATCATTTTTATAAAAATTATTCCAATTTGTATAAAAAAAATTATTATTGAAAATATTAACTTCATCGTTTTCTATAAATATTGGTAATACATATAACTCTCTATCCGAAATATCAGAGTACGATATACCTCGCTCAAAAAACAGTCGATGCACTTTCTCTTTGTCAAATGTAACACTAAAATTGACTAAGTCTCTATCTGTTTTTTCGTCAGTTAAATTTGAAATTTGATAAAAAGTTACAAGTTGCTTTACTGTGGAAAAATTCAAATTCTTAAATTTTCCTACATCTTCCTTTAATAAAATTTTGATAATTAATTGATCAAAGCCTTTTTTAATAGCTTTATCTGCTAAATCATCATTTGTAGTTTTATCATTTTTTTCTAATTCAATATTATTAACATTAAAAAGATTATTTTGAGATAAAAGAGTTTCAGTTTTTAAAAAAACAATTAAAATGAGTGTAATAAGTTTGTTAAATTTCATAAAAATTAATTATCAATTTATAAATGAAAAAAAGTCAAAATAGTTATAAAAAAAGTGGTGTTAACATTTCCTTGGCTAATAAATTGGTTAATCATATAACCAAAATATCAAAAAAAAATGACAAAAAAAAGAAGGGCTTTGGTAAAAAAGACATTATTGGAGGATTTGGTTCTTTGTTTGATATTAGTAATTTAAAAATTAAAAACCCTGTCATTGTCTCATGTACTGATGGTGTCGGGACCAAAATAGAGTTAGCCAATAAATTTAAAAGATTAGATACAATTGGAATTGATTTGGTGGCTATGTGTGTGAACGATCTAATTGTACAAGGCGCAAAACCATTATTTTTTTTAGATTACATTGCAGTTGGAAAATTAAATTTAGTTAAAACAAAAAAAATTCTTAGAGGCATATTTGAGGGATGTAAAATTTCAGACTGTCGATTAATTGGGGGAGAAACAGCTGAGATGCCAGGCACTTACTCTAAAAATAAATTTGATTTAGCAGGTTTTAGTGTTGGAATAGTTTCAAAAAAAAAAATTCTAGATAAAGGAAACGTCAAAGAGAATGATATTGTTTTAGCAATTCCGTCAAACGGAATTCATTCAAATGGATACTCTCTTGTGAGATCTATTTTAAAAAAACAAAATATTTCATCAAATTTCAAAAAGGAAATATTAAAACCTACAAAAATTTATACAAAAGAAATTTTAAAATTAGCTGATAAAGATCTAATAAATGCAGCTGCTCATATTACTGGTGGTGGTTTGATTGAAAATCTTCTAAGATCTGTTCCAGCAAATCTTACATTGAACGTTGATCTATCTAAAATAAAAATACTTAAAATTTTTAAATGGTTAAAGCAAAAAAATATTTCAGACAAAGAAATGATGAGAACTTTTAATTGTGGCATTGGTTTTTGCGTCATTACCCATCAAAAAAATGTAACAAAAATTAAAAGATATTTTAATAAAAAATTTGAGCCTTATGAAATAGGGTTTATTTCCAATAATACTAGAAGGGTCGTTTTATCAAAGTCTTTAAAATGGTAAAAAAGAGAGCATGTGTTTTTATATCAGGAAAAGGTTCAAATCTCAAAAATCTTATTTTTCATTCAAGGGATAATAGTTTTCCAATTAAAATAAGTTTAGTAATAAGCAATAATAGAGAAGCTAATGGAATAAATTTTGCCAAAAAATATAAAATTCCATATTTAACTATTAATACCAATAAAAATAATTATGAAAATAAAATTTTAATAAATCTAAAAAAATTTAATATTACTTTTATTTGTCTTGCAGGATATATGAAAATTATTCCAAATAATTTAATAATGAATTATCACAAGAAAATTATTAATATCCATCCATCTCTACTTCCTAAATTTAAAGGGCTAAATACTTTTACCAGAATGATAAAAGAAAAAGAAAAAAAAGCAGGATGCACTGTTCATTATGTTAATGAAAAACTAGATAGCGGGATTTCAATAATTCAAAAATCATTTTTTATCAAGAATACAGATAATGAAAGTGATTTAAAAAAAAAAACACAAAAATTGGAATATAGAGCATTTCCAGAAGCAATTATTAAGATTTTTAGAAAATATTAGCTTTTAAAAAAAAAATTTATTTCTTTTTTTGCGTTATCTTTCGAGTCAGATCCATGAACTGAGTTTTTATCAATCGAAATACCATATAATTTTCTTATTGTGTTGTTCTCAGCTTCTTTTGGATTTGTTGCACCCATTAATTTTCTATAAGAAAATATAGCATTTTCACCTTCAAGAATCATGACAACTATAGGGCCAGAAGAAAGATAAGAACATAAATCGTTAAAAAAAGATTTGGATTGATGAACTTTATAAAATTCTGAGGCCTCATCTTTAGTGATATGAATTTTTTTACTTTCCTTAATAATTAAATTGTTTTTCTCTAAGAAATTTTTGATTTCTTGAACAAGATTTCTTTCAACTGCATCTGGTTTTATAATAGATAAGGTTTGTTCAATTTTACTCATAATTTTCCTCAATTAATTGATTTAACAACCTTACACCAAAACCAGTTGCTCCTCTTGAGTTTAAAGCTCCCCCGTACTTTGAAAAGGCCATACCTGCAATATCTAAATGTGCCCAAGGCGTTTTGTTTAAAATAAATCTTTGTAAAAACTGAGCAGCTGTTGTGGAACCTGCGCCTCCAACATAATTAATATTTTGCATGTCAGCATTTTTAGAATTCATTAATTTATCATAATTTTTATGAAGAGGCATTCTCCATAACTTTTCTTCAACCTTTTCACCAGCGTTTATAATTTTTTTTGATAAGTCGTCATTATTAGAGAATAGGCCTGCATACTCTGAACCTAAACAAACAATAATCGCTCCTGTTAGTGTGGCTAGATCAATTATAAATTTTGGTTTAAATTTTTTTTCTGTAAAAGATAACGCGTCTGCTAAAACTAATCTTCCTTCTGCATCTGTATTTAATACTTCTATAGTTTTACCGCTATAAGATTTTACTATATCTCCAGGTCTTTGAGCAACTCCGCTTACCATATTTTCCACAAGTCCTACGACTCCAACTGCATTAATTTTTGCTTTTCTTAATGCTAAACTTCTCATTAAACCAACTACTGCAGCTGAACCTGCCATATCGTAGGTCATATCTTCCATAAATCTAGCAGGTTTTAAAGAATATCCACCAGTATCAAAAGTAACTCCCTTACCAACAAATGCTAAAGGTTTGGAATTATTTTTAAGTCCTTTCCACTCCATTGTTACAAGATAAGATCCTCTCACACTTCCCATGCCAACACCAAGTAATGCATTCATTCCGAGTTTTTTTAATTTTTTTTTATCGTAAATGTTTATCTTTAAACCATCTTTAGTTAATAATTTTAATCTTTTAGCATATTCATCTGGATGAAGAACATTTCCAGGCTCGGAAACTAAATCTCTTGCATAAAAAGTACCTTCTTCTAAAGCGTTAAATTTTAACTGGTTTTTAAGTGATGGTTTATTTTTATTTCCGTAGATATCTATTGAAATATTTTTGTTCTCTTTTTTTGTTTTATATTTTTTAAATTCATAAGATTTTAATTTCATTCCATGAAGGAAATAACTTAAGAAATTTTCATTCTTAGCAAATATACTATCAGAGTTAAGTATATACTTTTCATTTTTCCCATTATTAATTCTTCTATAAAATTCTGCTCCTAGATTTTCAATATCTGATGATTTTAAATTATTTTTAATAGAAATTAAAACTATCTTTCTTTTTGAATTTAATTCAAAAACAAATAAATTTTTCTTTAAGTCATTTACTTTTAACAAATCGTTAATATAAGAATATTCAAAATCCGAAATAAGTTTTTTTGTATTATTAATTCTAAATTTATCATTTGAAAAGAGAACTAGATTTGTTGAAGTTTTAGAAATTGTTTTATTTAAATAATTAATATTAATTTTCATAACTTTTTATGTATTTTTGATTTGTTGTTAGGTATATATGTTCAAAAATATATGATTTCAACGGTAAATTTAACTCATTTAAACCATTGATTGAATTTTTTTATTGAATGCATTATCAATATACAAATATTTACAATGCTTCAAAACAAAATTTATCAGAACTTTTTAATAGAAATATTTAAGACATTTTTAATGGTGATTTTTAGTCTATCACTTATAGCTTTAACTGTTAGAGCTGTAAGTTTTTTAGATTTAGTCGTGGAGAATGGATATCCAGTTACTATTTATTTTAGTTACTCTATTTTACATTTTTTTGGAATGATACCAAAATTTATACCTTTATCATTTTTAATAGCACTCTCTATATTTACTATTAAACACATTCAGGATAGTGAATTTATAATTTTGTGGTCGTCAGGTGTTAAAAAGATTCATCTTGTAAATTTATTATTTTTTACTTCAATTATAATAATGGTCTTTCATTTAATTTTTTCTACATTTTTAACCCCTTATGCATTAAATAAATCTAGATCACTTTTAACTAACGACAATTTTAATTCTTTCTTGCCTACAGTAAGAAAACAACAATTTAGTGATACATTTAAAGGTTTTACTTTTTTTGTAGAAAAAAAAATTAATAATCAATTACAAAATATTTTTTTACATGATACCGGCAATAATTTTAAAAATTTATCATCAAATTCGTCAAGTAATGTAACTACTACTATTTTAGCTGACAGAGGTATAATTGAAAATAAGGTTATGATGTTATTTAATGGAAATATTATTTCATCAAAAAATGAGTCAGATCATGAAATCATTGAATTCGAAAAACTTAAAATTAATTTACAAAGTTTATCAACATCGACAATTAAAAAACCAAAAATACAAGAAACTTCAACATTAAAACTATTAAATTGTTTTTTTCCTTTTTATAAGAATAGTTTAGATTGCGATGAAAAGTTTAAAAAAGAAGTCATACCAGCGTTGAACAAACGTATTATAGTTCCTTTTTACATACCTATTTTATCATTAATTTGCGCTTTATTACTAATAAAATCAAAAAGATTTTATTTAAATAGGTTTAATATTTTTTTATACGGATTTTTAATATTATTATTTACAGAGTTAGCCGTAAAATATACTGGGATTAATAAATTAATTTTGTCTTTTTTTATTTTTTCTCCAATTTTTGTTTTTTTGTTAGTTTATATATTTTTAATTTTAAAATTTAAGAAAGAATTAAATTGAAATGAGTCAAATATTAATAAACTACTTGCTTAAAAATTTTTTAAAAACTTTTTTTATTTTTGTTTTAGTTTTTTATTGTTTTGGAGTAATACTAAATTTATTTGAAGAAATTGAATTTTTTAAAAATCTGGACACCAGTTTTTTAATGCCTTTATTACTCACAAGTATTTTTATTCCCAGTATGATAATTACACTTCTACCTTTTATTATTTTTTTATCAAGTATGTGGTTCATGATTAGAATAAGAAATAATAAAGATTTATTAACCTTAAAAGTTTTTGGATTTTCAAATTTTAAGATTTTTCTTATTCTTGCAATTACCTCTTTTATTTTAGGTTTTTTAATTTTATTAACCGCAAACCCTATTACTTCATCCATGTCTAGATATTATGAAAAAACAAAATCAAATTTCTCACGTGATATTGATCACCTAATAACATTTAACAATAACGGACTATGGATCAGAGAAAATATAGATAATAAAACAAGAATAATTTCCGCAGCCAAGCCTGATGGAACTAAATTAAAAGACGTAGTAATATTTCATTTAGATAAAAATTCTAATTTAATTAATAAAATTTTAGCTGATGAAGTAAATATCGAAAATAATCAATGGAAATTAAGTACTGTAAAAATTCTAAAACCCCAAAATGGAGTTATAACTGAAACAAAAGTTGATAATTATCAAATATTATCAAGTTATAATTTTGAAAAAATAAATAGCTTATTTAAAAATTTTAACACAATGTCATTTCTTGACTTAATTATTAACTACAAAGAGTTACAAAATTACGGATATAATAAGTCGTTTTTAAACGAAAGCCTTCACACTATGCTCTCAATGCCTTTTTTTCTGTTTTTAATGACTGCATTAGCGTCTGTTTTAACAATGAATACATTAAAAAAATCAGATAATATAAGATTTATTATAATAGGAGTCATAACAACTTTGGTTATATTCTATTTTAAAGATCTCTCTTTAGCTCTGGGTCAAACAGGACAAATTCCTTTAATTCTATCTGTCTGGGCACCAGTAATTGCTTTAACATTTTTTATATTTATCGGAGTTTTGCAGATTAATGAAAAATAATTTTTTTATAATTTTTTTTTTATTTTCTTTTTCTACAGGCTCTATTGCTAAAGATTTATTGATACAAGCTAAAAATATTCAAATAGATAAGGATACACAAACAACAATTTTTGAAGACGAGGTAAATATAGTTGTAGAAAATGATGGTAGAATTACAAGTGATTTTGCTGAATACAATAAAAAGATTGGTTTAATAAAAATAAAAGGAAGGGTAAAAGCAATTGATGATAAAAATAATGTAGTAGAGACTGAGTATGGTGAATACTCGGAAGAAAAAAAAATTTTTAAGAGTTTGGGAAATACAAAAATTGTAACCTCCAAAGGTTATATAATTGAAGGAAGTAATATTATTTTGAATAATTATGATAATTCAATTAAATCAGAAGAACCGGCGACTATATTAGATCTAGAAAAAAATAAAATAAGTCTAAGTAATTTTGAATATCAAACAATTACAAGTATTTTTAAATCAATAGGTGATATTACAATTCAAGATAAATTAAATAACGAATATTCTTTTTCACAAATATACATTGATACCAAAAAAAAAGAAATTTTAGGCACAGATATTAAAGCCTTTTTCAACAATGAGGATTTTAAGATTTATAAAAATAATAAACCTAGAATTTTTTCGAATTCTTTTAAATCTGGAAATAATAAATCTACTTTTAGAAAAAGCATTTATACTATCTGTGATTATAGAAAAAACGATAAGTGTCCTCCATGGACAATTCAATCCTCTAAAATATTACACGATAGAAAAAAAAAAACAGTTTACTTAGATAATGCAATCGTAAAAGTTTACGATATTCCGATTTTTTATTTTCCAAAATTAGCTCACCCTGATCCATCGGTAGATCGTAGATCAGGGTTTCTACCCCCTTCGTTTACAAATTCTAAAAATTTAGGTTTTGGAACTACAATTCCCTACTTTTTTGCTGTTGATGTTGATAAAAATTTTACTATAAATAATAAAGTTTTCATTGACGAGAATCCTTTATTTTCAGGACAATATCATCAAGTCTTTAGGAACGCAGAGTTTTTTGCTGATTTTGGTTATACTGCAGGATACAAAAATACAACCTCAACAAAAAAAAAGGGTGAAAAATCTCATTTATTTTCTAAATTTATAAAAAATTTTAAAGGTAAAAATAATTCTGATAATAGGCTAGATATATCTTTAAATGAATTATCTAACGATAAATATCTCAAACTTTATAAAATTGACTCTGACATTGTTGATTACAATACGGATACTTTAGAAAATTACATAGATTTTACTCATGAAAAAGACGATATTTTTTTCGCTTTAAATGCAAGTGTGTATGAAAATCTTAAAGATGACTATAATGATAAATATGAGTATATCTTACCGGAAATTAGTTTAGATAAAAATTTATTCTTAGATGAAAAATATGGTTCGCTTAATTTAGAAACAAATTTAAAATTTCATAATTATGATACAAATATAACAGAAAATTTTTTTGTGAATAATTTTAATTGGATTTCAAAAGATTTTACTTTAGGAAATGGCTTTAAAAATAATTTTATCAGTGAAATTAAAAATATCAACTATGAGACTAAAAACATAGATACCTATAAAGATCAAAAAACCTCTGAATTACACGGTGCATTTGGATTTTTATCTGAATTAAATCTTTTGAAAAATAATGGTTTTTCGGAACATCTTCTAACTCCTAAATTATTATTAAAGTATTCTCCTGGAAGCATGAGAAAGGAAACTGACGGATCTAGATTAGATCCCGATAAAGCATTTGAACTTAATAGACTTGATGTAGATGAAAATAATAATTATGAAACTGGTATTTCCGCTACAATTGGCGCAGAATATAATATAAAAAGTAAATTTCAAGAGTTCGATTTTTCTGTAGCTCAAATTATTAATGAAAAAGAAAATAAAAAGATGCACAGTAAAACAGGTTTAGATGAAAAATTATCTGATTTAGTCGGATCAGCTAATATAAAATTAAGTAAAAATTTTAATATAAATTATAATTTTGCTTTAGATCAAAATTATAGTGATTTGAATTATAATGAAATCGGAACGCAAATGAATTTTGGTAATACAAATATAGATTTAAATTATTTGCAAGAAAATAAACATATAGGTGATCAAAATTACTTATTATCAAAAATTAATATTAATAATGATAGTAGTTTAGTCTCGTTTAAAGCTAAGCGTAATTTAGTAACTAATTCATCTGAATTTTATAATTTAAGTTATGAGTATATTAACGATTGTTTGAGAGCAGGACTAGTTTATAGAAGAGAATTTTACAATGACTCTGAACTTGAGCCTGAGAATTCATTGATGTTTAAAATTACTTTATCACCTTTTGGATCAATAGACTCACCTTCTTTTAGCCAATGAAATTTTTTAAATTAGTTTTTTTGCTATTTTTTTTTGTTATTTTTTTAAATACTCAATCTTTAGCAATTATTAAAAGTAATATTGTTTTAAAAATAGAAAACGAAATTATAACAAACTATGAGATTAAAAATAAAATAATAACTACTTTAGTTCTTTCAAATGAGGAGGTTAATCAAGAAAATATTAATAAACTAAAAAGACAAACTTTAGATCTTTTAATTATACATAAATTAAGAAAATTAGAATTGTCTAAATATAATTTAGTATTCGACAACAATCATTTGATTTCTTATTTGAATAAAATTTCCTCAAACAATATTCAAAAATTTAAAGAAAAATTTAAATCAAATAATATTGATTATAATCTATATTTAGACGAAATAGAGACTCAGCTTAGATGGCAGCAGTTAATATATAAAATTTACTCTAACAAAATAGTTATAGATGAAAATAGTATTGACGAGGAGGTTAATAAATTAGTGAATAATAAATCAAATATTCTTGAATATAAATTATCGGAAATAGAAATTATTTCTGAAAATGATAGTGTTGATAGAAAAAAAATTTTAAATATTAAAGAACAAATATCTATTAATGGATTTAAATCAACTGCTATGAAATTTAGTAGTTCTTCTAGTGCATCTAGCCAAGGTGATTTAGGCTGGGTAAACCCAGATTTAATCTCTAAACCTATCGCAAAAATATTGAAAAGCTTAAAAAAAGGTGATGTAAGCCCTCCAATAAAAAAACAAAACAGCATTATTTTTCTTATGCTAGATGATATTCGGATTATTAAATCAAATAATGTAGATAAAAAAAAAATAAAAGAAGAAGTTATTAAACAAAAAAAAAATGATTTATTTAATTTATATTCAAATAGTCATTTATCTAAAATTAAGAATAATAGTTTAATTCAATATAAGTAATGAAAAAAAAAATTATTTTAGTTGGTGGTGATCCTAATAGTATTAATTCAGAAATTATATTGAAATCTTGGAAAAAATTTAATGATAAATTAAAAAAGCGTTTATATATAATTTCTAATTATAATCTTCTAAAACAGCAATACAGGAAGTTAAAAAAGAATATTAAGATAATTAAGGTTAGAAATCTTGATACAAACATTAATGTAACCAATCCTAAAGTAATTGATATTAAGTTGAATTTTAAAAACCCATTTAAAGTATCAAAAAGTGAGTCCTCTAAATTTATAAAAAATTCGCTAAATCTTGCCCACAATTTAGCATTAAGTAATGAAGTTAGTGGTATTATAAATTGCTCTATAGATAAAAAACTTCTTATTAAAAATAATATAGGTGTTACTGAATATTTAGCAAATAAATGTGGTTTAAAGAGAAATGAAGTGGTGATGCTTATAAAAGATAAAAATTTTTCTGTGTCACCAATAACAACTCATTTAGAGTTAAAAAAAGTTTCTAAAAATATTAAAACTTCTGTCATTGTAAATAAAGTGAAGATGATTGATTTATGGTATAGAAAAAAACTTAAGAAAAAACCAAAAATTGCTTTATTAGGTTTAAACCCGCATAATTCTGAATTAAGAAGTCTCTCTGAAGAAAGAAAATTTATAATCCCTGCTATTTTTAAATTAAAAAAAAATAAAATTAATGTTAACGGCCCTTTTGTTGCTGATACAATTTTTATAAATGATTATAAAGATTATGATGTAGTGGTTGGGATGTATCACGATCAAGTATTAGCACCTTTTAAATCCATGTTTAAGTTTAATAGTATAAATATTACAATAGGTTTAAAATATCAAAGAGTCTCACCAGATCACGGTACAGCAATAAATTTAATAGGTAAAAATAAAGCTGATTGTAATAGTTTGGTAAATTGTATAAAGTTTATAAGTAAATTTTAGTAATGAAATTTACTAAAAAATCTTTAGGTCAAAACTTTTTAATAGATAAAAATATAATTCTTAAAATTATAAATCTCATAGACTTAAAGGATAAAAATGTAATTGAAATTGGACCTGGAAAAGCTGCTTTAACGAATGAAATATTGAATAAAAATCCAAAAACTTTATCAATAATAGAAAAAGATTATGATTTAGCAAAAAAATTAAAAAAACAATACTTAGATACTAATAAGATTAAAGTTTATAATAAAGATATTTTAAAATTTGATTTAGAAAATTTAATCACTAATAATTCTGTGATTTTTGGTAATTTGCCATACAATATTTCATCACAAATTTTAATAAAAATTTTAAAATTTAATAGTTGGCCTCCTAAATTAAGTGACATAATTTTTATGTTTCAAAAAGAATTAGGAGAAAAAATAATAGGCAAATATAATTCACCTCATTATGGAAGACTTTCAATAATATCAAACTATAGATTGAATATTCTTAATAAATTTTTAGTTTCTGCTAATTGTTTTTTTCCAAAGCCAAAAGTAAAGTCGATGGTGATACATTTTCAGCCAAAAAATATATTAAAATTTAAGATTAAAGATTTAAATAATCTTGAGAATGTCACAAATATTATATTTTCAAATAAAAGAAAAATGATTAATAAAAGTATTAAAAATATTTTAAATGATAATGAAATTAAGAATATAAAAAAACTTAAAATAAATTCAAGACCGTCTGAAATACCCCCAGAAATTTACTACCAAATCACTGAATTGTTTGAAAAAAAATAACCTCTCGTTTGTGAGTCTCAATAATATTTTTAATCTGATTAAAACATGCATCAATATCTTCATTAATAATAATATAATCGTAATCTTTCCAGTGCTTTATATCTTCTTCAAATGCTTTAAACCTTTTCTCTATATCCTCTTTGGTATTTTGATTACGTTTAATTAGCCTATTTTTTAATTCGTTCTTATTAGCTGTTATTAAAAATATTTTAATTAAGTTTAAATTTTTGAACTTAGAAAGTTGTTTTGTTCCTTGCCAATCAATATCAAATAAAATATCATTTTCTTTAATTGTTTCATCAACATTTTTTTTCAAAGTTCCATAAAAGTTTTCAAAAATTTTTGCGTACTCATAAAATTTTCCATCATTAATCAATTTTTTAAATTCAGTTTGTGTTATGAAATGATAGTCTACACCGTTTACTTCATTTGATCTTGGAGATCTTGTAGTGTGAGAAACCGAAATTTTGAAAGACTGATAATTTTGGTCTATTTTTTTTGCAAGTGTTGTTTTACCCACACCAGAAGGAGATGAAAGAATGACCATGATATTACCTCTATCATGTGTCATAAAGAAAAAATTATTAAAGACTTAACTTGCTTTACTCTCAATAAATTTAATTGCATCTCCAACAGTTAGAATTTTTTCAGCCTCACTATCCGAAATTTCAGAGCCAAATTCCTCTTCGAAAGCCATAACTAATTCGACAGTGTCTAAACTATCGGCCCCTAAATCATCGATAAAACTCGCTTCTTCAGTTACCTTTTCCTCTTCAACACCTAAATGGTCTGCTACAATTTTTTTTATTTTAGCTTTTATATCTTCTGACATGAATTCCTTTCTCGTATTTATATTTTTCTTATTAGATGATTACATGAGATTGTCAAGACATATACATTCCGCCATTAACATGTATTGTTTCTCCATTAATATAATCAGCTAATTCTGAGGCTAAGAAGATCACACTATTTGAAACATCTTCTCCAGTCCCTAAATCACCTGATGGAATTTTGCTTAATAAGATTTTTTTAAATTCATCGCTAATTTTATCTGTCATTTCAGTTTTAATAAAGCCTGGAGATACACAATTAATATTAATTCTTTTTTTTGCATACTCAATTGCAAGACTTTTTGAAAAAGCAATAATACCTGCTTTCGATGCCGCATAATTCGCTTGTCCTAAGTTTCCTGTATGGCCAACTATAGAAGTAATATTAATTATTTTTCCGTATTTATTTTTTAACATTTTTTTTATAGTATATTTACACATTAAAAAAGTTGAAGTAAGGTTTATATCTAAAACTTTCTTCCAGTTTTCTTCTGATAATCTTATCGATAAATTGTCCATTGCAATGCCTGCATTGTTAACTAAAACATCAATACTACCTAATTTTTTTTCTACTTTATCTACAAAATCTGAAATTTTATCATGTTCATCTAATTTAAATTTTTCAACATTTAAATTAGAATATTTTTTTGTAAGAATATTCAATTTTTCTTCGTTGGTTCCTGTTGCTAAGATATTTGAACCTAAATTATGAAATTTGTCCACAAGACTGTTACCTATTCCGCCTGTAGCTCCTGTAATCAAAATATTTTTATTTTTTAAATTCATTGCCTAAATTTTTAATATCAGTTATTGAATTAATTGAAAAGCAATTTACATCTTTCACTGTCCTTTTTACCATCCCGCTTAAAACTTTCCCAGGTCCTATTTCTACAAAATTTATAATCTTATTGCTATACATATAGATTATGCTTTCTCGCCATCTTACAGTTGAATAAATTTGTTCTATTAATAGATTTTTTATTTTTTCCGGGTTTTTTTGTTCTTTAGCTGTAACATTATTAATTATTTGAAAAGATGGATCTTTAAACTTCGTTGAAATTATTTTATCTTTCATGATTTCTGCTGCAGGTTTCATTAATGAACAATGAAAAGGCGCACTTACTTTTAATGGTATCGATTTTAATTTTTTATCTTTAAGAATTTGTTGTATAGACTTCATTTTTTCTTTATTTCCACTTAAAATTACTTGTCCTTCGGCATTGTCATTAGCTATTTCACATATCCCGTCCTTTTTATTGATAACATTAATTAAATCTTTCACTTCGCCTATCTTTGCTCCTAAAACAGCGATCATACTTCCATCACCTAATGGAACAGCCTCTTGCATAGCCTTTCCTCTTTCGTGTAAAAGATACAAAGCATCTTCGAAACTTATTGCATTAGCGCAAACTAAAGCGCTGTATTCACCGAGGGAGTGTCCAGCAAAATACTTAAAATCATTGAAATTAAAATTAAATTCTTCTTTTAAAACTTTAAATATTGAATAACTTACAGTTAAAATAGCTGGTTGAGTATTTTGAGTTAGTTGCAATTCTGCCTCGGGTCCTTCAAGAATAATCTTCGAGATTGGATAATTAAGTTTATCATCAGCCAATTTGAATATATTTTTTACTAAATTAAAGTTTTTATAAAACTCTAATCCCATACCAACTATCTGAGAGCCTTGACCTGGAAATAATAATGCATTCATTTGTTGAATTTTGTTAGTTATTTAAAGTATTGATATAATATACGATTATAGTATAAACCAGCTCTTAAAAATATAAAATAATGATTAACTAACATATTTGAATTATGTCTTTTTACGAAAACACTATAATAGCCAAGCAGGATTTAGCTTCCAAAGACTTAGACAATATAAAAAAGAAATATAATGAATTAATCAATAATTCCTCTGGCAAAGTAATAAAAATTGAAGAGTGGGGACTATTAAGCTTAACTAAACGAATTAAAAATTATAAAAAAGGATTTTTTATACATTATAAATTTGAGGGTAACAATGATACACTGGATGAGATAAAAAAAAAAATGAGTGTTGACGGTTCTATTTTGAGACACTTAACAGTAAAATACAAAAAGCTTGATATTGAAAATGAATTTTTCAAATCAAAATAAAAATGAAAAAAAGAAATAAAAAATTCCAAAAAAAAAATTCAAATTCACTAAACAAATTAAGTTTATTTCAGAAAAATGACGGTAAATATTCAAAAAAATGTCCTTTATCCGTTAAAAATGCACCAGTAGTAGATTATAAAAATATATCTCTTTTAAAAAAATATATATCAGATAACGGAAAAATTGTTTCCTCAAAAATTTCATCTGTTTCGTTCAGTAAACAGAAAAAATTAACTCGTGAAATCAAAAAAGCTAAAATTTTAGGTTTAATTTAAATGGAAGTCATACTTTTAGAAAATATTTTAAACTTGGGTAATATTGGAGATAAAGTAAAAGTTAAAAACGGATATGGAAGAAATTTTTTATTAAAAGAAGGAAAGGCTCTGAGATTTAACTTACAAAATCAAGAATTAGTAAATAAAAAAAAAGATGAATTAAATAAAAAAAATACCGTTATTAAAAATAAATTTAAGGAAATAGCTAAATTAATAAACAAAAAAACTTTTACGTTTAATAAAGAGTGTAAAGAAAATGGAGAATTATATGGCTCTATTAAACCGAAGGAGATAACAACGTTCATTAAAAGTAAAATTAACGCCGAAGTAACCCCTTCTCAATTAATATTAAAGGAAGATCTAAACAAACTTGGAACATTTCAAGTAGATGTTAATTTCCACTCTGAAGTCAAAGCTAACATTCAAATAAAAATAGATAGAATAAAATCTAAATAACTTTTCCACAGTATTTAGTTTTCAGTGTGTAACTTTTTGCTTTATTGACCTACCCTTTTACCTATTATCCTTGAATGGAAGAAATTAAATCTGTTGGTAAGGATCTACCTAAAAATAAACATCCATCAAACATAGAAGCGGAACAAGCATTAATCGGATCTATTTTAACTAATAATGATATAATTGACGAAGTTTCTAACATAGTAAATCCATCTACATTTTATGATCCTGCGCATGTAAAAATTTATGAGGTTATAAAAAATTTAAACAATAAAGGAATGATAGCAAATCCAATAACTTTAAAAAATTATTTTGAAAAAGATAATATGCTTGATGAGGTTGGAGGAACTGAATATCTGGTAAAATTAACTAGATTTTCTAGCTCAACAAAACAAGCGATTGATTATGCAAAAATTATCCACGAAATGTATTTACGTCGTGAACTTATACAAATTTCTGACAAACTTTCTTCAGATACTTTAAACACTAATTCTCAAGAACAAAATGCTGAAAATATAATTGAAAGTACAGAAAAATCACTTTATGAATTAGCGGAAAGAGGAAGCTTTACTCAATCGTTTATAAAGTTTAATCAAGCTTTAGATCAAACTATTGAAATGGCAACTTTTGCAATGCAAAACGATCAAGGCATTGTAGGTGTACCAACAGGTTTAAAAGATTTAGATGAAAAATTAGGAGGTCTACACAAGTCTGATTTAATAATCTTAGCAGGAAGACCTTCAATGGGTAAAACAGCACTAGCTACAAATATAGCCTACAATGCTGCACAAAATTTGTTTAGGCGACAAGAAAAGTCTTCGGTTGCTTTTTTCTCATTAGAGATGTCATCCGAGCAATTATCAACCAGAATATTATCAGAACAAGCTAGAATTAAATCTGACGATATTAGAAGAGGAAAAGTTACCGAAGAAGAAATAAATAGATATATAGAAACTTCAAGAAATATTTATGATTTACCACTTTTCATTGATGAAACTCCTGCAATTACTATAGCCACATTAAGTAACAGAGCCAGAAGAATAAAAAGATTATTTGGTTTAAGTCTAATTGTGGTTGACTACATACAATTGATGCGATCTAGTCTAAATAAAAATGAGGGTAGAGTTCAAGAAATTTCTGAAATAACTCAAGGCCTAAAAGCTTTAGCAAAAGAACTTTCTGTACCGGTGTTGGCACTATCCCAACTTTCTAGAGCAGTTGAAACAAGAGATGATAAACAGCCTCAGTTGTCGGATTTAAGAGAGTCTGGCTCAATAGAGCAAGATGCAGACGTTGTTATGTTTGTTTACAGAGAAGCGTATTATTTGGAAAGAAAACAACCGAAGCTAGGATCAATAGAGCACGCTGAGTGGCAGTCAAAAATGAATGACGTAAACGGGTTAGCTGATATTATTTTAGGTAAGCAAAGACATGGCCCAACAGGCACTGTGAAAGTTGAGTTCGAGGGAATTTATACTAAATTTAAAGATTTAAGTAGAAATTAAGCTTAATTTTCCCTTTAGTTATTAAGAATTTAAGATATATCTGAAATATCCCATGTTTTCTTATATTTATAAAAAAATAATATTAGACTTCAATAAAATTACTCTTTTTTTCATAACAGTTTTAATAGGGCTGGCTCTTTATCAATCAAAAGATTTTAATTTAGATGCTTCTTCTGATGCTCTTTTACTTGAGGGTGACCCAGATCTTAAATATTTAAGACAAGTTAATGATACATATGGCGCAAAGGAGTTTTTAGTTTTGACATATTCTCCTGTGTCGAGTTTTGTTGAAAAAGAAACTATACTTAATATTCAATTGCTTAAATCAAAAATAGAAAAACTGACTTGGGTGGATAGTGTAATAACAATAATTGATGTTCCACTTTTAAAAAGCTCTGATGAAGGCTTAATGGAAAGACTAAAAAATTATAAAACCTTAGCTTATCCAGAAATTGATAGGGAAAGAGGTTTTAATGAAATTATTAATAGTCCTATATATAAAAATTACGTCATAAGTGAGGATGGTAAAACATCAGGTATAGTTGTCTATCTGAAAAAAGATAAAAGGTTAGCTGAATATATAAAGATTAAAGATAAATATTTTAATCAAATGATTGAAACAGGTTTATCCAATGAAGAAAAAATAAATTATAAAAATTTTGTTAAAGAATATGAGGAATATAGAAATTTGTATAATATTAGAAATCATCAAAATATTACTGAAATTAGGGATGTTATAAATAAATACGGAGAAAACGCAGATATTCATCTTGGCGGAATACCCATGATTGCTAATGACATGATGAGTTATATTAAGAGCGATATAGTTGTTTTTGGTATAGGCGTGTTCTTTTTTATAGTTTTAACATTATGGTTCATTTTTAGAAATTTTAAGTGGGTCGTGATGCCTTTGCTAGGTTGTGCAGTATCCGTAATTTTTATGATCGGCTTGTTGGGTATGGTGGGATGGAAAGTGACAGTTATTTCATCAAATTTCATTGCTTTAATGCTGATATTAAATATGGCTATGAATATTCATTTAACAGTTAGATATTTACAATTAAAAAAAGAATTTCCTAAAATAAGTAAAAATGAGGCTATTTTTGAGACCTGTAAGAAAATGATCATGCCAATTCTTTACACGGTTCTAACTACTATATGTGCTTTTTTATCTTTAGTTTTTAGTGGTATAAAACCCATAATAGATTTTGGATGGATGATGACTCTAGGTTTAATAGTATCGTTATTCGTAACATTCTTACTTCTTCCCTCATTAATAAATTTATTATCTTCAGAACACGAAATTAATATAAAGGATACAGAAAAATCTTTCATCACATCTGCGTTAAGTTCTTTTGCGAAAAGAAGTAAAATAATAATTTTTGGTTCTACTGCTTTAATATTTATTTTTAGCATTGTCGGAATATTTAAATTAGAAGTAGAAAATAGTTTTATAAATTATTTCGACAAAAATACTGAAATTTATAAAGGTATGAAAAAAATAGATGACGACCTAGGGGGCACTACACCACTTAATATAATCTTAAAATTTCCAATAAAAAAAGATGAGGTTAAAGTTAAGAGTGATGAATTCGATGAGTGGGAACAAGAAGAGAATAACAGCATAAAAGATAAAGCAAAATATTGGTTTACAAGAGATAAAATGGATAAAATTTTAATAGTTCATGATTACTTAGACTCTCTTCCAGAAATAGGAAAAGTACTTTCATTTGGTTCTATTTTAAGAGTTGCAGAGGATTTAAACAATAAAAAATTACAAAGTTTAGAGATTGCAGTTTTATATAGTAAAATCCCTGACTCAATAAAAAAAGAAATCGTAACACCTTATATTTCTGTAGCCAAAGACGAGGCCAGAATAAATGTAAGAGTAAAAGACTCCTTGGAAAATTTAAGAAGAAATGAGTTGATTAAAAAAATTAATAATGATTTAAATTTAAAACTTGGTTTAAAAAAAGATGAATTTAAATTATCTGGCGTGCTTATACTATTTAATAACTTACTTCAAAGTTTATTCAAATCTCAAATATTAACATTAGGAATAGTTATTTTTGGAATTTTTCTCATGTTTTTTATCTTGTTTAGAAATATTATAATTTCGTTTATAGGTATTGTGCCAAACTTTTTAGCAGCGTTTTTTATTCTGGGCATTATTGGTTTAATGAATATTCCCTTAGATATGATGACGATTACGATTGCAGCTATTACAATTGGTATAGCAGTTGATAATAGCATTCATTATATATATAGATTCAAAGAAGAGTTCAAAAAGATTAAAAACTATAACAATACACTTGAGAGATGTCATAATACTGTTGGTGTAGCAATTTTAAATACGTCAATTACAATTATATTTGGTTTTTCTATTTTAGTCTTATCAAACTTCATACCAACAATTTATTTTGGAATTTTCACTGGATTGGCGATGCTGTTAGCTATGATTTCTGTTTTAACTTTATTACCAAAATTAATACTTACATTTAAACCATTTGGTCAAGAAGTTGATGCTTTTAAATAATGTTTAATTTTTTTGATCAGTTAAAAGGTAGTATTAACTTATTCGATATTATATTTTTAACTATATTATTTTACAACGTAATACTATGTTTTTTAAAAGGTTTCTCTTTAAGTTTAATATCTTTTATGAAATGGGTTTTATCTACGGTCATAACTATAATTTTAGTACCTAAACTTCAACCGATAGTGAGTGAATACATACAGTCAGAATTTATAAATAATGTTGGTTTAGGTGTCTCAATTTTTATATTTACACTTTTTATCATTATTCTCATCGGAAAAACATTAGGCAAGGCTATAACTTGGACAGGTGTTGGGTCAATTGATAAAGTTTTTGGATTTTTATTTGGTTTTTTTAAAGGTTATATTGTTTCTGTGTGTTTATTTTCAGTTTTAAATTGGTTTTACCCATATCAAAATTGGGGTATATCTGCTGAAGATGCTTTATCATTTAATTATATCTATAAAGGCAGCGAGATGTTAATTGAAGAGTTTCCGTCTAGTGAGGATTTTATCGATACAAAGGAAAAAATTGAAAAAATTTGATTTAGATAAATTAAGAGAAGAATGTGGTGTTTTCGGAATATCAAACCATGATGATGCCTCAGCATTAGTAGCACTTGGTTTACATGCTTTGCAACATAGAGGACAAGAGGGATGTGGAATTGTTTCTTTTGACGGAAAAAATTTTCACTCCGAAAAAAGACAAGGTTTAGTTGGAGACCATTTCACAAATACTGAAACATTAAAAAAACTTCCCGGTAATTTTGCGATTGGACATAATCGATATTCTACAACAGGAGAGACATCATTACGAAACATTCAACCTTTTTTCGCAGATTTACACACTGGCGGATTAAGTATTGCACATAATGGTAATTTAACTAATGCGTTATTATTAAGAGAGTCTTTAGTAAAGGATGGTGCAATTTTTAGGACAACTAGTGATACCGAGACAATCGTTCAGCTTATTGCTAAATCAAAAAGAGAAAAATTCACAGATAAACTAATTGATACTCTTTTTCAAATTCAAGGAGGATATGCACTAGTATTATTAACAAATAAAAAATTAGTTGGCGTCAGAGACCCTTTTGGAATTAGGCCTTTAGTAATAGGTAAATTAAAAAATTCTTATATTTTTGCCTCTGAGACATGTGCTCTTGATATAGTTGGAGCCTCTTTTATAAGAGAAGTTGAAAATGGAGAAATCGTGATAATCGAAAATGAAAAAATTAATTCCATAATGCCTTTTCCAAAGCAAAAACCAAGACCATGTATTTTCGAATATATTTATTTTGCCCGACCAGATAGCTTAATTAATAATAAATGTGCTTATGAATATAGAAAAAATTTAGGTGCTCAATTAGCTGCAGAAACAAGAACTGATGCAGATTTAGTTGTTCCTGTGCCTGATTCTGGTGTACCAGCAGCTTTAGGTTTTGCTAAAAAATCAAACATACAATTTGAGCTTGGTTTAATAAGAAATCATTATGTAGGAAGAACTTTTATTGAGCCCACTCAAAGCATTAGAAGCCTAGGTGTAAAACTTAAGTTAAGTTCAACAAAAACAGTAGTAAAAGATAAATCAATTATTCTAATTGATGACTCTTTAGTAAGAGGAACCACTTGTCATAAGATCGTGAAAATGCTTTATGAAAGTGGTGCGAGAGAAGTTCATGTAAAAATTGCCTGTCCAGAAATTAAGTTCCCTGACTTTTATGGTGTTGATATGCCTACAAAACAAGAATTATTAGCCTTTGAAAAAACTAACAAAGAAATGTGTGATTATATTAATGCGAAAAGCCTAAGTTTTTTGAGCTTGAACGGTTTATATAATGCACTAATTGGTACTAATAGAAATTCAAATTATCCACAATTTAGTGATCATTATTTTACTGGAGAATACCCAATTAAACCGAGTGACAAGCTTCAAGGTCTAAAAGTAAAACAGCTATCTTTATTAAGTGGAAAATCTTCAAATTAATTAAACACAATTAATCTATTTTTCTTATTCAAGTATAAAATAGATTCATCAACAATTATCGGAAAGCTTTTTAACTTACTTGGTAGTTTAATTATTTCATTTAATGTTCCGTTAATATTAAGTTTTGCGATGTAATTATTGTTGAAAAAAATATAAATTTGATTATTTGCAATAAAAAAACTATTCAAATTAAAACTATTTTCTTTTATTTTTAATATTTTTTTTATTTCATTTAAAATTTTATAGGAGTATATAATTTCACCACTTTTGATGTTAACTAATATTAATAAATTATTATTAGTTAATGATAAGAAATAATCATTAAACGCTATGGGTTTTAATTTCAAAGAGAAATTTTTTTTATGTATTATTGAGCCTGATTCTGAATCAATAATGTATGTATGCTTATTTGAAGAGACAATCACTTTATTTCTGTAAGTGATTATTTCAATTCCAGAAAAAAAACTACTTGGATTTAAGTTTAGTGATTGATTTAAATTAATGAACCATCTTACTTTTTTTGTTTCGTTATTTATTGCATATAACGTACCGTAAGTATTTATATAGAATAAAATATTTTTGTTTATAGCTAAATTATTTTTAAATTGATTTTTTATAGTAGTTTCTTCAGTAGGTATTAACTTTATTTTGTCTCCAGTACCTATGTCAAAAAAGATCAAATCATTATTTTGATTTGAGATGATTAAATTTTTTTTAAATATCTTAAAATTTGATCGAAATGGTATTTTATAGTTTTTTGCCCAAATGATTTTGTTTTTTTTATAATCAAAAGCATATAGGTATCCAATGTTATCAGCAACATAAATTATGTTTTTTCTGACAATTACATTCAAATGTTTTTTATTTTTTTTGTATTTTTTTTTATAGAAATTGAACTTTGAAATTATTTTATTTCTACTTATTGAAAAAACTATTAGATTTCCTTTAATATCGGTAAGTATTAAATTTTCTTCTTCGTAAAGTGTAAATCTGTTAACCTCACTTCTAATAATTTTTTTACTTTTAAAAAATTCTTCTTCATTATTTGTAAGTTTAAAATTTTTATAATTATTTGTTTGATCAAAATATATATCCTTCCAGGAAATATTTCTGAAAGGCTTTTCAAATAATATTTTTGTGGAGCTATTTAGTTCAATAATTTCGTCAAATGGCTTATCAGAAACTGTTAAAGCTTCAAATTCTTTAAAAATTTCATTTTCTTTTTTTACGTTAATATTTTCATTTTTCCAAATTCCTGTTTTGTCGTCGAAAGAACAACTGTATAAAAAAAATGAAACAGAAATGACCAGGGCTTTAAATAATTTCATTACTTTATTTTTTTAAAAGTTCTTGTGCAATAGGCTTTAAATTTGAATTTTGGTCAATTAAAGATTTTAATAAATTGTTTCCTCTTTCTACTTCGAAAATTTTAATTAAGTATAATGCTTTTTTTAATTTTATTATGTCTATATTTTCTTTTAATGAAACTGTTTCTTCAATTAAATCAAAATAATTTAATATTTTATTTTTATCTTCGATTAAATTCTTTTCTATAATAGTATTAAGAGCTAAAATAGAATAAAACTTATTTTTACTTAATATAATTTCGTCGTATAGCAATTTCGCATTATTTTTATCATCAGCTGTTAACATTAGACCAGCTTTTACGTATTTTTCTGCTATTAAAATATTCTTTTTTTCAGTATTAATTTTTAAAATAAAAGTTGTGATAAAAAATATAACAAGAATTAACACTAATAAATAAATTTTAATTTTATTTAAACTATAAAAATTAGCTATTTTTTTTGAAAAATTAGATTTATGTTCTTCGCTTTGATCCATCTAAAAAGTTGTTTTTTTTTGGAAATTTATTTAATTTTACTTCTCTACTATATTTTTTTACAGCTTTTTCAATTATTCTATCAAGATTTACATATTTTTTTACAAATTTTGGATAAAAGCCACTAATTCCGAGCATATCATCTGTAACCAATATTTGGCCATCACAATATAATGAAGATCCAATACCAATTGTAGGTATTTTTAATTTTTTAGTTATAGCCGCTGCACTATTTGCTGATAAGCACTCTAAAACAATAGAAAAAGCACCAGCTTTCTCAATAAACTTTGCTTCCTTAATAAGTTTGTTTCTTTCTTTTACTGATTGTCCTTCTATTTTAAATTTTTTTTTAAATTGTGGTGTAAAACCAATATGACCCATTACCGGAATTTTTTTTCTTACAATAAAATCAATTATCTTGTAATTTTGTTTATTACTTTCTATCTTGATTGCATCACATCCTGTTTTCTTCAATATCGTTTTTGCATTTTTTAGAGCAATTTTAGGATTAGAGTAACTTCCGATTGGCATGTCAGCCACGAGTAACGATTTTTTTACCCCCATTTTAACACTCAATGTATGCTGTATTATATTTTCTAAACTAATTTTATGTGTATTTTTATGGCCATATAAAACATTTGCCATTGAGTCCCCAACTAATATTATATCTACGTAATTGTCTAAAATTTTAGCAATACTTTTTGAGTAAGCTGTGAGACAGACAATTTTAATTTTACCTTTTTTTTTTAAAATTTTTATAATTTTTTTATTCATTATTCTAGCTCTATAGTACTAGGGGGCTTAGAAGTAATATCATAAACAACTCTATTTACACCCCTAACATTATTTATAATTTTGTTGGATATATTATCTATAAAATTTTTAGGAAAGCTAAAATAATCCGCTGTCATTCCATCCTCTGATGTTACGGCTCTTAATAAACAAATATTTTCATATGTTCTAGCATCCCCCATTACCCCAACTGTTTTAATGGGGAGGAGGGCCGCGTAGGCTTGCCATATCTTGTTATATAAACCACTTTTAATTAGTTCATTAATATAAATATAATCTGCTTCTTGTAATATTCTTACTCTTTCCATTGTAATATTTCCTAGAATTCTTATTCCTAAGCCTGGCCCTGGGAAAGGGTGTTTAAAATTTATTTTATTAACTAACCCCAAAGATTTTCCTAAAATTCTTACTTCATCTTTAAAAAACTCTTTAAGAGGTTCTACCAATTTTAACTTCATTTTCTTAGGCAAACCTCCAACATTATGGTGAGATTTGATTTTTGATGTTCTGCTTCCTGTTGATGACCTGCTTTCAATAATATCTGGATAAAGCGTTCCCTGGGCTAAAAATTTAATATCTTTATATTTCTTAGACTCTCTTTCAAATATATTGATAAATAGATTTCCAATTATTTTTCTTTTTTTTTCAGGATTTGAAATATTTTTCAATCTTTTTAGGAAAATCTTTGAAGCATCTATTAGTTTAATATTCAGCTTATACTTTTTTTTAAATAATCTATAGGTATAATTAAATTCATTTTTTCTCATTAGCCCGGTGTCAACCATAACGCAAATCAAATTTCTTTTAATAGCTTTATTTATTAATAAAGCCACTACACTACTATCTACTCCCCCTGATAATGCACATATAACTTTATCCTTTTTGACGGTTTTCTTTATTTCAGATATCAGTCTAATTTTTTGAGATGAGACACTCCACGATTTTTTTATTTTACATATTGAAAATAAAAAATTTTTAAATATTTGCTTTCCATTGTCTGTATGAGTTACTTCAGGGTGAAATTGTACTCCATAAATTTTTTTTTTTTCATTTTCTATTATTGTAAGTTTTGAGTCTCTTGTATATGCAATAACTTTGAAATTCTTTGGCAACTTTACAACAGCGTCTTCATGGCTCATCCAAACTGATTTTTTAGAAATTAAGTAGTTTTTTATTAAAAGTGAATTATTTTTCTTTAAGAGAATTGCTCTACCAAATTCTCTTTTTTTTTTTGAAGGTTTGATTTTTCCACCAAATAACTTAGCTATAAGTTGTAAACCATAACAAATTCCAAATACTGGAATTTTTTTTTCAAAAATTTCTTTAGGTACACTTTGAAATTTTAAAGATGTAACGGTTGATGGACCTCCTGAAAATATAAAACCCTTAATATCATTAAATTTCTTTAATTTAGTTAAATCTTTAGGTGTAATAACCTCTGAATAAACACCTAGTTCTCTTATTCTCCTTGCAATTAATTTTGTAACTTGAGAGCCAAAATCAATGATTAAAATTTTTTCTTTATTAATTTGAAATTGCATTTATTTTTTGGATAAAGTTTCAATTTCAATTTTTAATTTAATACTTTGGCTACAATATTTCTTACATATTTTTTTTAGTTTTTCGTTTAATTCTAAACTACTTTTGTAATCTGATGTAGATAACTTTAATTTTGCTAAATTATATACTGCTTCTTCATTTTCTGGGTTAAGCAGAATTACTGTTTCTAAATTTTGTTCTTCTAAATTTTTTTTATCTTTCTCATTAAATATCTTAGACAAATATAGATATGATAGTTCACTTTTTGGATTAAATAAAATATCTTGTTCAAATTTGAGTTTCGCATCATCAAATTTTTTTTTATTGAATAAATTCACACCTTCCTGGAAATAATCAGACATAGCCAATAATGTATTTGATAAAAAAAATACGAAAATTATAAAATAAAAAAATTTTTTCATTACAATTTATAATTGATTGATTTTTGTGTCATTTCCACACTATGGACCATACTTTCATAAAATCCTGCTTTAGTTATTTTTACAAACTTAGCTTTTTTATAAATATCTAACAAATTTTTTGCCCCAATATAACCCATCGAGGACCGCAATCCACCTTGCAATTGGTATATTATCTTTGACACTTTGCCTTTGTACTCTACTCTTCCTTCTACTCCTTCAGGCACAAATTTAGATTTATCTTTATAATTTTTTTGAAAATACCTATTTGCTGATCCTGACGACATCGCGCCGATTGATCCCATGCCTCTATAATGTTTATAAATTTTTCCCTTAACCTTAAATGTCTTTCCTGGACTTTCGTCTGTTCCAGCAAATATTGAGCCCATCATTATAGCGTCTGCACCTGCTGCAAGAGCTTTTGCAATATCTCCAGAAAACTTTATTCCTCCATCAGAAATAATTTTTACTTTTTTTTTATTTAAAGCTTTTTTAACATCCATAATTGCTGAAATTTGAGGGACACCAATTCCTGCTACCATTCTAGTAGTACAAATTGAACCTGGTCCAATTCCAACTTTAATTATATCTGCTCCAGAATTATATAATTTTTTAGCAGCTTCACTAGTCGCTACATTACCTACACAAACAGGAATTCTTCTTATAATTTTTTTAACTTTAGATAACATTTTTAAAACTTTTTCACTATGTCCATGAGCGGTATCAATTACAATCAAGTCTATACCATTAGCAACTAAAGCTTTAGCTCTATCCAAGTCCTCAGCGTTAGTTCCAATAGCAGCTCCAACATATAAGTTTTTATTTTTTACTTTTTTAACTTCTCTTGATTGTTTTTTTATATCTAAGTTTCTATGGATGATACCCATGCCTCCCTCTTTTGCGATTGCGATTGCCATTTTTGACTCTGTTACTGTATCCATTGCAGATGTAAAAAAGGGAACTTTAAGTGAGATTTTATCAGTTAATTTTAGAAAGATATCTGTTTCGGCTGGAAGAACTTTTGAATATTGCGGTAGCAATAATACATCGTCAAAGGTAAGAGCTTCTTTAATTGTATCCATATAAACTTATATACAATTATTAAAATTTATAAAGTCTTTAAAATTTCACAATGTAAATAAGTTTCTTTTGACTCTTTTCTGCTGGACTCTGGTTTAAAAAAATTTACTTTTTTAAATAAAGATTTTGCATGATTTTTTACTTCTATAAAGTCTTCTCCCATGAATAATTTAGAAATTAATACACCTTGAGGTTTAAGATTATCTTTTGAGAAATTTATTACATCAACACATAATTGATTAGTTCTAATAGAATCAAGAGATTTGTTGCCCGTTGTATCAGCAGCCATGTCGGAGATAATAACGTCTATATTGGATTGAAAATATCTTAAAATCTTTACTTTAATATCTTTATCTAAAATATCACCCTTCAAAAATTTAACTTTATTTAAAGGTACCATCTCCTTTTTATCTATAGATAATATCGTTCCTGAAGTTATGATTTGACTCGCAACCTGTGACCATCCCCCTGGATAACATCCCAGATCAAGTAAATTTGTATTTCTTTTTATAAATTTATATTTTTTGTTTAATTCGATTAATTTAAATGAAGCTCTTGAACGATAACCTAATACCTTTGATTTTTTAAAAAACTGATCTCTATGCTGTTTTATCTTCCACGAGTTACTTTTTTTAATTCTCTTTGACTTTTTCATTATAAAATATCTTCATGACTGTCATCAGATATTTTTTCAAGATTTTTTCTATTTTGTTTATTATAAATTATTATACTTACCGGTATTGACATTAAATATATAACTCCAAAAATTAATAAAGTTTCAAGAGTGTAAAAAAGTAAGGCTATAAAAACTATGCCTATTCCTAATAGTAAAAAAACAGTAGCTTTTGGTGAAATAGATATTTTTTTAAGTGCTAAAGTTGGAATTTTACTTACTAGTAAAATTGCAATTAAAATAGTTAAATAAGGTGTAAATTTAATAATATCCAAACCTAAGTTTAAATTTGTTAATTCATAAATTAGAGGCATTAAAATTAATAATCCTCCTGCTGGTGACGGTATTCCCTCAAAAAAATTATTTTTCCATTCCTCTGTTTCTTCAATTTTAGTAAGATTAAACCTTGCTAATCTAAGTACGCAACAAACAGAATAAATTAAAGTTATAGCCCAACCTAGTTTTCCGTAATTATTTAATTCCCAAAAATATAAAATAAAAACTGGTGCAATACCAAAACTCACAAAATCAGTTAAGGAGTCCAGCTCTTTCCCAAATTCCGAAGTACCTTTAATTAGTCTAGCAATTCTTCCATCCAATGCGTCTAAAATAGCAGCAAATAAAATTAAAGTTACAGCTAAACTAAAGTTTCCATCAATTGAAAATTTGATTGAGCTAATACCTAAACAGACTCCTGCTAATGTTAGAATATTAGGTAATAGGTATCTTGTTTTTTTTGATGAAACTAATTTAAATTTTTTATTCTCTTCCATTATGTGGATGCTAGTAAACTTTCTCCAGCTATAACGTTTTGACCAAGTTTAGCTAATACTTTTTTATTTTTGAAAAATATATCAACTCTACTACCAAATCTGATCATTCCAATTCTATCACCTTGTTTTAAATCCTGTCCTTGTTCAACCTCACAAACTATTCTTCTCGCGATCAGTCCTGCAATTTGAACAATTATTATTTCCTCACCATTATTTAATCTTATTTTAAAGTAATTTCTTTCATTTTCTTCACTTGCTTTGTCTAATGATGCGTTTAAAAATTTTCCTGGTTTATAAAAAATTTCTTCAACTTTTCCCGATGATGGTATTCGGTTTACATGACAATTAAAGACGTTCATAAATACGCTTATTCTAGTGTAAGAAGTATTTTCTAATCTTAATTCTTCAGGACCTGACTTTTCAGAAATATCAGTAATTAATCCGTCTGCGGGGCTTACTAAATAATTATCGTCATTAATAGAATATCTTTCTGGATCTCTAAAAAAATAATAAACCCAAACTGTAATCACAATAAGTAGAACTCCAAGGATCTTAGAAAGAAATAAAATGATAAAAGTAGCAAGGATAGAAATGGCTAAAAACTTATATCCTTCTTTGTGTATTTTTGGAAATATTGTATTAAACATAATTAATAGTTT
>TARA_B100000963_G_scaffold276945_1_pt1 | contig 30420 bp, 29 predicted proteins | sample TARA_B100000963 | Tara Oceans TARA_B100000963 (sample SAMEA2622097) | marine metagenome | biome: marine biome (ENVO:00000447); feature: surface water layer (ENVO:00002042); material: "saline water (ENVO:00002010), including plankton (ENVO:xxxxxxxx)" | depth 5 m | reverse complement strand
CTCGAAGGAAACTTCGTGCCGGTTCAAGTCCGGCCCTGGGCACCATCTTATTAAATAATGAAGTATTGGCTAGTTGCAACCTACAAGATTAATGAGGTAAAAAGAGTTGAAAGCAATTTAATAAACCAAAGCTTTGATTACTACTTGCCAAAAATAGTGACAAAAAAGCCTAATGCTAAACCCAAAGAAGAAGCAATGTTTCCCGGCTACATTTTTATTAAAACTGATATTGATAAATACTCTTCAGTTAATTACACAAAAGGAATAAGAAACATAATAAAATTTGGAGAAAATATTCCATTCATGACTGATGATGAAATTAAAAGCATAGATATGGTAGAAAAATCATCAAGATCAAATCCTTTAATTCCTAAAATTGAAATTGGTCAAGAGGTTAATATAATAAGCGGCTCTTTTAGAGGAAATATTGCTAAAATTTGTTCGCTGCCCTCAAACAAAAGAGTTGGTATTTTATTACACATTCTTGGCTCGTCGAGACGGATAGATATCTTAGAAAAAGATCTTATATTTTGAAATATTGTGTTTTTTTTAAACATGAAATATAATGTTCAACTATTGAACGGTATGAATTTAAATCAGAATATTCGATTAAATAATCCGTGCGGTAGCTATCTAACCCTTTTTTTATTTTCAAGAACTATTAATATCCAATGACTAAATTTCGTAATATTACAGAAGATCATATAGATCTTCTACATTCTATAGAAAAGGATGGTAAAGCGTCTCAAAGACAGATTGCAAAAAATTCTGGCCTAAGCATTGGGAAAGTAAATTATATTATTAAAGCTTTAATAGATATTGGGTTTATTAAAATAAATAATTTTAATAACTCGAATAAAAAACTTGATTATGCATATATTTTGACTCCCAAGGGCATGGCAGAGAAAACAAAGATAACAAAGAATTTTATTATCAAAAAGAAAGAAGAATACGATAAACTTAATTCGTACCTTGGTGAAGATGATATTGGCGAACTAGAGGGCATTGATAAATAAGGAAAAATTAACAAAAAAATTTAAGTGAATATAATATGAAGAAAAAAGCTTTAATTACCGGTATAACTGGCCAAGATGGCTCTTACTTAGCAGAATTCCTATTAGAAAAAGGATATGAGGTTCATGGCATTAAGCGTAGAGCATCGTCTTTAAATACTCAGCGAATAGACCACATATATGAGGATCCACATATGGATAATCAAAATTTTATTCTGCATTATGGCGATCTTACCGATTCATCAAATCTTACTAGACTACTATCTGATATTAAACCAGATGAGGTGTATAACCTTGGAGCTCAATCACATGTAGCAGTAAGTTTTGAATCTCCAGAATATACAGCAGATGTTGATGCTATTGGTGCTCTTCGCCTCCTTGAGGCTATTCGGTTTTTGGGTCTTGAAAAGACCACTAGATTTTATCAGGCCTCTACTTCTGAGCTCTATGGTTTAGTTCAGGAAACACCTCAAAAAGAAACTACTCCTTTTTACCCAAGATCTCCATATGCTGTTGCAAAAATGTATGCATATTGGATAACAGTTAATTATCGCGAGGCTTATGGTATCTATGCTTGCAATGGCATTCTATTCAATCATGAATCACCTCGTCGTGGAGAAACATTTGTTACTAGAAAAATTACCAGAGGTTTAAGCAACATTGCACAAGGTTTAGACGATTGTCTTTACATGGGTAATATGGATGCACTTAGAGACTGGGGGCATGCTAAAGATTATGTGAGAATGCAATGGATGATGCTTCAACAAGATAATCCTGAAGACTTTGTTATAGCCACAGGTGTGCAGTATTCTGTGCGCCAGTTCATTGAATGGTCAGCAGAAGAACTAGGGATAGAGCTGATTTTTAAAGGTTCTGGAGAAAATGAAGAAGGAGTTGTAAGTAAAATATCCGGTGATAACGCCCCTGGCATTAAAGTAGGCGATGTAATTGTTAGAGTTGATCCTAGATATTTCAGACCTGCAGAAGTTGAAACTTTGCTTGGTGACCCATCTTATGCAAAGGAAAAATTAGGCTGGACGCCAGAAATAACAGTTCAAGATATGTGTGCTGAAATGGTGAAGTCTGACCTGCAAGAGGCAAAACGAATCAAGCTTCTTAAAGACAATGGTTATGACATTTCACTTCAATTGGAATGATGAAGCATGTCTAAAGTTTTTGTTGCAGGCCATAAGGGTATGGTTGGTACAGCATTGTGTCGCCAGCTTCAAAATTATGATATTGAGTTAATAACTGCATCACGAGAAAAACTTGACCTTACTAGACAGGACCAAGTAAAAGAATTTTTTAAAATTCATAAATTTGATCAAGTTTATCTAGCTGCTGCTAAGGTTGGAGGCATAAATGCCAATAATTCTTACCCTGCTGAATTTATTTATCAAAACCTAATGATTCAAAATAATATTATTCATGAAGCACATGAGTCTGATGTGGATAAATTGCTTTTTCTTGGATCGTCTTGTATTTATCCAAAGTATGCTTCACAACCAATTGGTGAAGCAGAGTTGCTCTCGGGTGCACTTGAAGCAACCAATGAACCATATGCGATTGCTAAAATTGCAGGGGTTAAGCTTTGTGAATCATATAATCGACAGTATGGTCGAGACTATAGATCAGTTATGCCAACAAATCTTTACGGACCCATGGATAACTTTCATCCACAAAATAGCCATGTGCTACCGGCATTAATAAGAAGATTTCATGAGGCCAAAGAGTCAGACTTAAAGGAAGTAGTAGTTTGGGGTTCGGGCTCACCAATGAGAGAGTTTTTGCATGTTGACGATATGGCTGAGGCTTGTATTTTTGTGATGGATATGGAGCCTGATCTATACGCTTCTAAGACCAAACCAATGATGTCTCATATTAATATAGGTTCTGGCAAAGACTGCACCATTAAAACTCTTGCTGAAACTATCTCTAAGGTAGTGGGTTTTTCTGGTCAGATAATTTGGGACACCTCAATGCCGGATGGCACTCCACGTAAGCTAATGAATGTTGGCTTAATTAACAGTTTAGGCTGGTCTGCAAGCATTGAATTAGAAGAGGGGATAAAGAATACCTATAAATGGTTTAAGGAAAACTCTAGCGATGTTCGCTCATAAACAATTAAAATATTTAAGAAATTAATTAAAAAACTGCATATTAATGAGAAAATTTTTAAGAACCATATATATAGTTCTGATTTATTTTTTAGAACAATTAGTAAAAATAGAATGCATTGCATTAAATAATCTTACTGAAAAGAGTAATGGTCCTCTTTTGAGGCTCTGGTTGAAAATGAAAGCAGTCAAATTTGGTAAGTCAATATTTATGCATGCTCCATTCTATCTCTTTCAACGGGGTGCACTTAAAATAGGGAATTACTGTTCTTTTGGTGAATTTACAAAAATTTGGAACTTTGTTGATGTTGAATTTGGAGATGAATTCTTAGGCGCAGCTGGGTTAACTGTGCTTACAGGAGGCCATGACCCAGATACCTTGAACCCGAAATTTAAGCCTGTTGTAATTGGGAAGAGAGTATGGTGTGGGGCCAATGTAAGTATTATGCCTGGAGTTACAGTTGGAGATGATGTAGTGATTGGTTCTGGAGCATTGGTTACTGCTGATATTCCAAACGAGTCTATTGTTGTGGGCTCACCTGCAAGAGTTGTTGGAAAAGTAGATATGACTAAAAGAAAAGCTAACTTTTATACAAGAGCTAAATTTTAAAATGAGGAGTAAAATATGAAATTTACAATTGAAAACTACGTATCACAACATGCAAATATTTTTAAATCATTAGATCCTGCTGCTATACAAAGATGTATTGATTTAATTACCGATACTATTGGTAATGGTAAGAAGATAATAACTTGTGGTAATGGTGGAAGCGCATCTACTGCAAGTCACTATATTACTGACTGGAATAAGATGTATAACCTTGCTACAGGCGAAAAATTTCGTGGCTTGTCATTAACTGACAACATTGGTCTGATCACTGCATATGGTAATGATATTAATTATGACGAAGTTTTTGCTGGGCAAATAGACACCTTAATGGATGAAGGCGACTTATTGGTTGTGGTATCAGGTAGTGGTAACTCTCCTAATATTCTAAAGGCCATAAAAGCTGCAAGAAAAGCAGATGGAAAAATACTAGGCGTCTTAGGTTATGAAGGTGGTAAGGCATTACCTATGTGTGATGAAGTCTTCCATGTACCGTCTTGGGATATGCAAATATGTGAGGATATTCATCTTTCATTTGGTCATTTAGTGATGAAGACTATATGCCAAAGCGACATAAAATAATTAATTATAAAATTTCATAATTCAGGGATTGGAGTAGTGCAAGACAAAAAAATAAGAGTTTTATGGTTTAGCAATACCTCAGTAGACTATACAAAATCTTCTTCTGGATATAACGGTGGTGGCTGGATATCAGCACTCAAAGATAAAGCTATTGAAGCTGGTAATATCGAACTGGCAGTTGCCTTTTATGGTAATTCTGAGGATAAGCATTTAATAAGGGATAATGTTTCTTATTACCCCATTTCTTTTGATAGAAAAATTTCTTCTCGATTAAAGCGATCATTTTCAAAAGAACAACAAGAACTCGATCATATAATTGAATTTAAATCCATAATAAAATCTTTTAAACCTGATTTAGTCCATGTATTTGGTACTGAGAAGCCTTTTGGTTTGGTGGCACAACATACTGATGTGCCCACTATTATTCATTTACAGGGATTAATCAATCCTTATCTTAATGCTCTACTACCACCATTTTATTCAAAATTAGATTTTTTTATGGATAAAGGTTGTAATCCATTTAACATAATCAAAAATATAAATTCTTACTTTGGGTGGAAAGAAGCTGCAGTCAGAGAGAAAAAAATTTTTCAGGGGTGTAAGAATTTTATGGGCAGGACTCATTGGGATAAGGCAATATGCAAAATACTATCACCTAACTCAAATTATTTTTATTGTAGTGAGGTCTTAAGATCAGAGTTTGGCTTGGTGAAAAAAAATATTGAGAGAGATAGCTCAAAAAAAATTAAAATAGTTTCAACGATTTCCAATCCACATTATAAGGGTGCTGACATTATCTTGAAAACGGCGAAGATTTTAAAAGCTAACATGAATATAGATTTCGATTGGTCAGTTTACGGAGTCAGAAATATTGATTTCACAGCATCTAAATTAGGTATAGATGTTAAATCAAATAATATTACTCTAAGAGGGATTGTTTCTGCAGAAGAGCTCGCAAATTCACTTTCAGAGGCAACAGTCTATGTACATCCATCATATATTGATAATAGTCCAAATAGTATTTGTGAAGCTCAAGTTATTGGTGTACCAGTAGTTGCAAATGATGTTGGGGGCATCTCAAGTTTAATTACTCATAATGAGACTGGTTTCTTAGCCCCTGCAAATGACCCATATATGCTGGCACACTATATCAAAGCACTTAGTAAAAATTCTGAACTAAGTAAGAAAATTTACACTAATGCTCAAAGAGTATCTAAAACAAGACACAATCCTGACATTATTATTGAAGACCTGTTAAATATCTATAAAAAAATTTTAGACTAGTATCTTTAATTGGATTTTAGAAATTTACTATAGCTGATTATTAAAGCTAATATGAAACATTCGAAAAGAGTTACAGTTGGCATTCCCGTTTATAACGTAGAAAAATATATCGTCAGGTGCTTAGAATCTGTAATTAATCAGGATTATGTCAATATAGATATTCTGATAATGTACGATAAGAGCTCTGATCAAAGCCTAGAGATTGCAAGAAAAATATTATCTTCCTCAAAAATAAAACATGATGTGCTTCTAAATAAACTAGAAAAAAGCTCTATTGGAATAGCTAGAAATCTAATGCTAAAAAATTTTGAAGGAGATTATTTAATCTTCCTAGATAGTGATGATTTTCTTGAACCTGGGTGTATTTCTCATCTTGTTTCACTATCACAAAAATATGATGCAGATATTGTTAAATCATCACACAGAAGCCTAGATGAGAATAATGTTGTTTTAAAAGAAGAACTCTATCCAAAAGAAGAAGTATTTGATAATCATGAATTTAAAAATAAGTTATACATAAAAAATTACCATCACTCTTTTTACTCTTGGAACAAGTTATATAAAAGATCTTTTCTTAAAGATAATGAAATGCAATATAAGCATGATGTCGTAGAGGATGCTTTTTTCACTTTTAATGAGGTTGAAAATGCAAAAAAAATAGTTCTTACACCCAATATCACTTATAACTATCTCGTTAGGCCAAACTCTTTAACCAATATAGAGGCAACCTTTGGTAAGATCAGTGTTTTTGTAGACAATAAGAAGTTCATTGATGATTTATATAAAAACAATAAAAATTTATATGCATACTGCTGCAAAATTGATATTTTTATCATGACTTATATCATGGTTGTCAGGGATGCTTTTGCAAGCTCTCTTATTTCAAAAGAAAATAAATTAAAACTTCTTCATCAAGCCTTTGAAACTCCAAAGCTACCTTTTAAAATATTTTTCGCTGCTACATTTTATAAAAACTGGAAAGTAGCTTTAATTGTATTGGTGAAGTGTTTACCCTTTTCAGCTAATCTAAAAATGGTAAATCTTTATCATAAATTTAAGGGCAATAAAGTATAGTTAACTGAATTAAATTTAATTTATGAAAATTTTAAACATGTTATTAAAAAAAATTGATTTAGTTTTTACTAAACTTAGTAATGCGTTCTATTGGCGATTTAACAAAATTAAATTCTCCTCAAAAAGAATTGATTTCGGAGAGAATCTTCTTGTAAGAGGCTCGATATATCTTAATATTAATCCAAATTCTCAAGTTAAAATTGGTGACAACTGCACCATTAAAAGTGGTCAAAATCATAATCCAATAAGTAGGAATATAAAAACCTCAATTACGCTCGAGGAAAACGCAACCTTAGAAATTGGAAATAATGTTGGTTTGAGTTCAGTATGTATTTGGGTTCATGATTTTATACGAATAGGTGATAACGTAAATATAGGTGCTGATACTATAATTATGGATTCAGATGCCCATTCCCTAAATCATCTCCACCGACAAAATTTAAATATTGATCTACTAAATAAAAATAATAAAGAAATTATTATCGGTGACGATGTCTTAATTGGTATGCGAACTATAATTTTGAAAGGTGTAAGAATTGGAGATAGGAGTATTATCGGAAGTGGCAGTGTTGTTACAAGAGATGTTGCCCCTGATACTATCGTTGCTGGTAATCCCGCAAAATTTATTAAAAATTTAGATTCATGATACCAAATATGCAGCTTGTTATAATAGCTGGAGGAAAAGGCACAAGACTTGGAGATATAAGCGTTCCAAAACCAATGGTAAAAGTTGCAGGCAAGCCTTTATTAGAGCATCAAATAGAGCTAGCTAGAAGATACGGTTTAAAAGACATACTAATCTTAGTTGGTTATAAATCTGAACAAATAATTGATTATTTTGGAAATGGCTCAAAGTGGCAGGTTAATATTTCCTATTCTATTGAAGAAAAACCATTAGGAACAGCCGGCTCGCTTAAATCAGTAGAAAAAATTTTAAATGACAGGTTTATGGTTTTCTATGGTGATACCATGATGGATATTAACCTACAGAAGTTAGTAGAATTTGATGGTTTTTGTCCAAGCCTTGGAACTTTGTTATGCCACCCCAACGACCATCCATATGACAGTGACATCATAGAAATTGATGAAGATTCAAATGAAGTTATTTACTTTCATTCAAAACCACACAATGAGAATCTTTACAAACCAAATTTAGTAAATGCTGCTCTTTATATCTTATCTAAGGATATATTAAGTTTTATTGAACCTGATAAAAAATGTGATTTTGGTAAAGATATTTTTCCAAAAGCTTTAGTAGCAGGAAACAAGCTAATGGCATATAACACTGCAGAATATATAAAAGATATGGGAACCCCAGATAGACTAGAAAAAGTTGAAGCCGACTTTTTAAGTGGAAAAGTAAAACTTTTAAATAATGAAAATAAAAGAAAGGCTATTTTTATTGATAGAGATGGTGTAGTTAACGAAGAGGTTGGTAATTTAAGAAATACTGATGAATTTAAATTGATAAATAATGTACCCAAGGCAATCGGTATGATCAATAATTCAAGCTATTTAGCAATAGTTATAACCAATCAACCAGTAGTGGCTAAGGGTTGGTGTTCATTTGAAGAATTAAATAAAATCCATAATAAGATGCAAACTGAGCTTGGTTATAATAATGTTTTTTTAGATAGAATTTATTACTGTCCTCATCACCCAGATCATGGTTTCGATGGTGAAATAGAGGAGCTCAAGATAGATTGTCATTGCAGAAAGCCGAAAATTGGATTAATAGAAAAGGCTGTAAGTGATTACAACATCGAATTAGATGGATCTTTTTTTATTGGTGACACTACAACTGACATTAAAACTGCTAATAATGCTGGTATATCATCATTACTTGTAAAAACTGGACATGCTGGTAAGGATATGAAATTCAAAACAAAACCAACTTATATTTGCGATGATTTACTATCTGCAGTAGAAAAAATTTTTGAATTGGATCAAAAACAAAAAAACTAAATGATAGAGAGCGTAAATTAATGATAATAAGCAAGACACCATTCAGAGTTAGTTTCTTAGGTGGTGGGACAGATCTTAGAAGTTTTTATAAAGATCATTCTGGTAGTGTTATCTCAACCCCAATTGATAAGTACATGTATATAACTCTTCATGATTATTTTCACCCATCAAATTTTCTATTGAAGTATTCCAAGACAGAGATTGTAGATTCTGTAGAGAATATTAAACACCCAATAATTCGTGAAGTCTTTAAATATTTTAATATGAAAAGCATAGATTTTAATTCAACTGCTGATATTCCAGCTGGCACAGGGATGGGATCTTCATCGGCCTTCACTAACGGCTTGATTAATGCATGCAGTGCATTGAAAGGTAACAAATTATCATCCCATGAAATTGCTAAATTAGCATGTGAGGTTGAGATCGATATTCTACAAGAGCCGATTGGAAAGCAAGATCAATATGGAACTGCCATAGGTGGATTTAAAAGAATTCAATTTAATGAAGATGAATCAGTTGATATAACACCAATTTCTCTTGAGGAAAAAAAACTAGCTGAACTGCAGGAAAACTTGCTTTTATTCCATACAAATGAAGCAAGATCTGCATCATCTATACTTTCAGAACAAAACCACAATACACAAAATTCACAGAAAGTGATTAATAATCTAAAATCAATGCATTCTTTGGTAGATCAATTATTCAATGATCTAAAAAATCAAAACATCGATACATTCGGAGATTATCTTCACCAGAATTGGAAATATAAAAAAGAATTAGCTAGCAATGTATCAAATAATTTTATTGATGATCTTTATGAGACTGCCATGCTTAATGGAGCTGTGGGTGGCAAGCTTCTAGGTGCAGGAGCAAGTGGATTTCTGCTTTTTTATGCACCCGTAGAAAAACACCAAACTTTAAGAAAGGCACTTAGTGTTTGTAGAGAGTTATCATTTAATTTTGAAGAAGAAGGAACAAACATAATTTTTTCTAAATAAATTTTAAAAAAGAAGCTAATTCAGAAATAAGTATTAAAATACTTAATTATCTTGAGGAAATTAGCATTCATTTCCAGCTTTAGGAAGATAAATAACAAATTTTAAAATATGATCTATGTAGTCTTTCAAGATAGGTTAGGTAATAATCTATTTCAATTAGCGGCAGCACTATCATTAGATGAGAATGTATCGATATGTGCATGCAATAGTGAAATTTATGAAGCTACATTGCGATATAAAGATATTTTTTTTAAAGATATCCCCCTCTTGGATCATATTCCTGAAGGAGTGAAAGTATATGATGAGCCCTTTTTTCATTTTTCTAAGATACCGTATGTTAAAGATACAGACCTCGCTATTAAAGGATATTTTCAATCACATAAATATATTGATCAACAGATAATTCTCAATAAGTTAGAGACTCCCGATTTTGTTAACTCATTCATTAAAAATAATTATCCAGAAATTCTAAAGAATGAACATACAAGCGTTCATGTAAGACGCGGTGATTATTTGAATGCGCTTTATGAGCATCCAGTTTGCAGTTTAAAGTATTATAAAGACGCTATCGCCCATATCGGCCAGAGTGAAAGGTACGTTTTTGTAAGCGATGATATAGCTTGGTGTAAAAAGAACTTTAGAGGAGATAATTTTGTGTTTATTGAAAATTCAAGTGAGACCATTGATTTATTTATAGCTAGTTATTGTAAAAATAATATTATCAGTAATAGCTCATTTGGTTGGTGGGGAGCTTTTCTAAATAAGAATGCAGAAAAGTCAGTTATTGCTCCAAGTCCATGGTTTGGGTTTAGAAATTCAAATAACACTAATGATCTGCTTCCAGATAACTGGACTGTAATTCCTAGCACTAATGGAGTATATTCATTCCTTGCTTCAAGAATTCAGTTTCTTATTCATCATATACAATTTAGATTAGGCTTAAAATGATTCAGCATTTAGAACAAAATACTGACTATCGGTCAGGCCAAAACTGGCGAATCGCAATATTACTGATATGGATTTTTTCTGGTATAGGAATTCCAGTCTTACAATTTAGTGCTTCTCTATTTGTTTGGATGGGATTACTTTTTTTAATGTGCTTTAAACCTATTCTGAGACTTCCATTTAAGACTATTCTTGTGACGGCCTTGATTATCTGCTTATATTTTATTATCTTCGTTCTCAAAGGCGCTCCGGTGCCCCTTTTTGTTGGGGTAGCAATTGTTTCTGCATTATTTGTTCTATCAAATTACCTCGATGGTAGTTATAAGTTCTTTCATGATTTTTCTAGACTTTGTAAAGGCTTCATGTACTTTTCTCTCTTGTCGATGCCCGTCATGATCTTTGCAGGCCCTTTTTTAACACCAATCAATTTTGACTATCATGGTTATAATACACTTGGTTATCTATTTTGGTTTTCTCCAAGTGGCGGACCTTCATTCTTTAGTGGATTTAGATTTACGGGCATAGTATGGGAACCAGGAATTTGGCAGATTTTTTTAAACATAAATCTCTTATATGCACTCTATGAAAAAAGATCCAGCTTTCAAATTTTTCTTGCTGTAGTTGCATCTATCAGTTGTTTTTCAACTACAGGATTTATTGTTTTGGCCCTTACTGTTATGTTATATGCAATTTTTTTTATTAGAAAATTGCGCTTAAACCAATTTTTAGTTTCAGGTTTAGTTGGCATCATTGCATTACCTTTAGTTCTTGATAACTTTACTATTAAAATTTTTGAAGATCAGATGGGATCTGGAACAACAAGAATAGCTGATTTTTTCACTGGCATTACGGTATTACTATCTAATCCTATCCTTGGAGCTGACGTTGAAACTGCAATAGCAGCAAACAATGAATTGATCTATGCCGTTAAGGAGTCTTTTTGGAGAGGTAATTATTATGATGGTGCTTTTGGTAATTATATGAGAGTTGCAAATAGTAATGGTTACATAATTTTTCTTCTTGATTGGGGGTTGCCGTTTGGAATTCTATTTCTGCTAAATCTTTTTAGAACAAATCTCACGCCAATTAGAGAATTTAATATCGTTTGTATTTTAATAATCTTGGCTTCAATGTCTGCTGAAGCAATTTCACGAACAAGTTTCTTCTATTTCTTCATATTGGCAGCTATTTTTATAAAGAAGCCAACTAAAAAAAAATTTTTCACATACTAAAGAGCTAAAATAATTATCAGTAAAGTAAATTGTCCAAAAAGATAACAATAATAATAGCCACATATAACGCAAGCTCAACTTTAAAGCGTTGTTTAGATAGTATATTGGACCAGAAAACAAGTGATTGTGAATTAGTAATCATTGATGGAGATTCATCTGACTCTACTATAGAAATTATAAAATCTTTTGGTGATGAAATTGATATTTTTTTATCTGAACCAGATAATGGCATATACGATGCGTGGAATAAAGGAATTAATGTTAGCCAAGGCAAGTGGATTATGTTTTTGGGTGCCGATGACCAATTGTTTCCAAATGCCTTGTCAAATTATTTGCACTTATTAAGTAGTGATAAAGTAGTTGCCGAAGTCGATTACATTTGTGGAAGAAATGAGTTGTTAGATAATGATGGTAATGTTCTTAAGGTTTTTGGAGAACCTCCAAACTGGAATCGTCTGAAAAAAAACATGGTAGCTGCCCATGTTGCTTCATTGCATAATAAGCACTTGCTCTTCGATAAAGTTGGTAAGTTTAATACTCAATACAATATTTGTGCTGATTATGAACTGCTGCTCAGAAAAGGCAGAAATCTCAAATTTTATTTTCATCCAGTAAAGATAGCTCAAATGGCAGCAGGCGGCGTAAGTTTTTCTGCAAAAGCTATATATGAAACATATCAAGTTAGACGAGACAGTAAATCTTTACCCTTCATCCTTAATACTTTAATGCTTTGGGTAAATCTTATTGCGTTCTACATCTTCCTTGCAAGGAAAAAAATTATGGGATACAAGCTATAGAGATAGATTCTAAGTTATTAACTTTAGGCCATACATTGTTAAAAAAATATATAACACATTTTCACACCCTATAATTTAGAGTGATATTGTAATTAAAGAATTCAGTATGGACCAATCTATATATGTTTATTACAGGACTTAATTAGATATCATTAATACTTTAAAGAGAATTATTATTAAAAATTTAAAAAAACCTCTCTTATCAATTTGCATCCCCTCGTTTGGTAGGATTTCCCTATTAAGAAAAACACTAAAAAGTATTTATACTCAAACAAATCTTGCGCATCTCGAAGATTTTGAGGTGATTGTCTCTGATAATGATCCAAAGAAGGAGTTAAAAGCTCTCACTTCAGAATTTCAGTACTCAAATTTTCATTATAAAAATTCAAAATGTTCTGGTTTTGAAAACTCAAATTTTGCCTTATCTTATGGTTCAGGCCATTTATTAAAACTACATAACAATACAATGGTTTTTGAGGATAGTGCGCTTATAAATTTGTTAGAGTTTGCAAAAAAAAATATAGACAAAAAAACAGTTATATTTTACTCAAATGGAAGTCTTGGTAATTTTTCCGAAAAAAATTTTACAAGCTTTGATGCATTTATGAAAGAGCTTTCATTTTATTCATCATGGAGCAATGGCTTTACTATATGGAAAGATGATTTTGATTTTAATAGTGATCTAGATGAGTACTTTCCCCAGGTCTCGCTTTTAATCGCTCAAAGCAAAAAGGAACAATTTATTGTATGCAATGAGCCATACTTTAAAATGCAGAGTGTTAAAAAAAAGGGGAACTATAATATCTTTAGTGTTTTTTGCAAAAATTACTTAGGCCTTTTAAAGAAAGCTGTTGCAGATAAAAAAATTCAAATTGAAACATTGGAGGTTATTAAGAAAGATATGCTCTTTAAATTTTTGCCACTTAATTTCTTTAAAACCAAAGTTATTAAAGTAGAGAATTATAGTTCAGAAGGGCTTAAGAAAAATATTGATTTAGAATATCCTTGGTATGCTTATTATTTAGTTGTTGTGCTTGGATCTTTATTCTTTTTCTATTATTTATTTGATGGGTGTCGCAAAATTCTTAGGCAAAGTTTTAAGCTTTTTCGTGCCTGATATATACAATATATAACTGAGTTATGAAGAACATTTTATTTATCGGAGGTTCAGGTTTTTTAGGTAAAAACTTGATTAATCTCCTATTAAAAACTAAAGAGTATAAAATTCATGTTCTTTGTAGAACTGAATCTAATTTTAAAAATTTTCATCTTATTGATTCAAAAGTTAAAATTTATCAGGCTAATCTCAGTGAATGCGACAAAATAAAGCAAATATTAACAGATCAAAAAATAGATATTGTTATGCATTTATCTTCTACTTTGAAACCTAACTCTGATATTGATTCTTTTAATTATGAGTGCAAAAAAGTTATATCTCCAACCACAAGTTTAATTTCATTATGCTCTAAGCTGGACATTCTATTTGTATATTTTTCATCTGGTGGCGCTATATATGGAAATAGTTGTAATCGATCTCATTCTGAAAATGACCCCTTAAGACCAATTTCTTACTATGGATTGGCAAAATATTACGTAGAGGAGGCAATCAGACTAGAAAATAGATCATCGGGCTTGAGGTATCTAATTCTTAGGCCTTCAAATCCATTCGGTCCAGGTCAAGATTTGAATGGTAGCCAAGGCCTTATTGCTGTAACTTTAGAAAAGATTCTAAGCCAAAAAAAGATATCAATTTGGGGTGATGGAACTTCAATAAGGGATTACATTTACATAGATGATCTTTGCCAATATGTATACAAGTTATTAAATTTAAATTGTCAAAATGAAACCTTCAATCTTGGCTCAGGTAATGGATCTTCAGTTAAAAAAATTATTGAAACAACCTCCAACATCACAAATATAGCGCCTGATGTTGAATATACTAATTCAAGATCATTTGATGTTGATTCTTCTATTCTCGATGTTAGTTATTTAGAAAAACATATTGGTGAATTAGTTAAGACTCCTCTTGAGAAAGGTATAGCTTTATTCGCAGACTATATTAAAAAAGGAGATTGATAAATTGATTCATATTGTAGGTATAGTTGGTGTTCCCGCAAATTATGGCGGCTTTGAAACACTAGCAGATAGCCTGCTTGATTCAGAGAAAATTATAAGCAACGGGTGCAATGTATATTGTGAGAAACAAGTTGTTTCAAACCATGGTAAAAAATATAAAGGGGCAAAACTTGTTCCCCTCAAGTGGAAGGCTAATGGTTGGCAATCTATTCTTTTTGACCTTTCTGCAATTTGGTTAGCAAGCAAAGAAGGCGGAAAGGTTCTCATACTTGGAACATCTGCTACATTCTCTTTACCTTTTTTTAGATTCTTATTTCCTAAAGTAACTTATATAGTCAATATGGCAGGTTTAGAATGGTCTAGAAAAAAATGGAACTGGTTCGCTCGTTCGTTTTTAAAATTTAATGAAATGATTGCAGCTAAATTTTCCCATAAATTTATAACTGATAATCAGGGTTTAAAAGAGTACATTCAAAAAAAATACAATATAGATTCAGTCATGATTCCATATGGAGGAGATCAGTTCCTAGACGAAACTAATGATCTTACTGTGTTTGATGAATTCAATTTGCTGAAAGAGTTTGATTTAGCTATTGCGCGCGCTCAAGAAGATAATAATATTGAGCTTATTTTAAAAGCATATGCCAAAAGTGGGTTAGGACTTGTTTTTGTTTCTAATTGGGAATCATCTGAATTTGGTAAATCAATGCTTAAAAAATTTGGTGATCATCCAAATCTGAAACTAATTGGACCTATATATAATGTAAGTAAAATTAAAGCTTTGTACACGAAAGCTCGTCTATATATTCATGGCCATAGCGCGGGAGGAACTAATCCTGTGTTGGTAGAATCAATGTGGGCTAAATTACCAATATTAGCTTTTGATGTTGAATTTAACAGATTTACCACGCAAGATCAGGCATGTTATTATTCTACTGCTGAAGAGTTGATACAGTTGACAACAAAAATTACAGAAGATGAATGTTTTAATGTTGCCAATAATTTATTTTCAGTGGCAAAGAATACATATAAATGGAAGCATATTTTATCTTCCTATGAATCAGTACTTTTTGACGAGGTTGCTTAAATGACTAACAAAAGCCTACGAATTTTATTGCTAGAGAGCCTTGGCCCTATTATGCAATCACTTCGAATGCTTAAGTTGAAGGTTATGGGGTATAAAAATATTCACCCAACTGTCGTGATGGAGCGTAATTTAAATTTAGATAGAGTTGATCCAAAGGGGATAACTATCAAAAGTGGGTGTTTAATAGCAAGTGGGACCTCAATTTTATGTCATGAGCACGTGTATAGAGACCCAAATAATTTTGATTTACCTTTGCTGAAACCCGTTGTAATTGGTGAGAGAACCTTTGTGGGAGTTGGGGCAACTATTCTGCCAGGAGTTACTATAGGAAATGATTGTATTATAGGAGCAGGTTCTGTCGTTTCAAAAGACATCCCTAGTGGATCTCTTGCTGTTGGAGTTCCAGCGAAAGTCATTCGTTCTAATCTAAAAATGAATCAAAAAGCAATTCTTATTGAATCTGATACTGCTAGGCCTTACAAAGAACAAAACAAGTGATAAGAGTAATCATAATTGGTGCAGGTAGAATTGCATTATCCCACTTACCACACATACTGATTCATCCTAAAATTCAGTTAGTTGCTATTGTAGAGCCTAATATAGTCGCAAGATTTATTATAAAAAAACTATCCCAAGTTAAAGTTATTAGCAGTTTAGGTAAGCTTAAGCCTTCTGATTATGATGCAGCATTTGTTTTAACGCCTCCGAGCACCCATTACCAAATAGGAAAATCTTTGCTTGAACAAGGTAAGCATCTTTTCCTTGAGAAACCTTTGAGTTTAGACCCCAACCATAGTGAGAAATTATATGAATTAGCAAATCAAAATAAGGTTGAAATGTCTGTTGGTTATGTTTATCGATTTCTTCCTGTATTTGTTAAGTTTAAAGAGCTTTTAGATAATTTAAAATCAAAAGAAATATTATCAGCCAAAATTAATATGTGTGGAAATGTTGTCACAAAGAAAACACCAAAGACATGGAGGAATACGGGCATAGGATCAGGCTGTATATATGATTATGGATGTCATGCAATTGATTTAAGTTTATTTCTGTTTGGCGAACCAGATGAAGTAATTTGTTTAGAAAAACATGAACTTTTTCAGGAAGGTGTTGTTGACAAGTTCAGCGCTAAATTGAAATTTAACAATAATAATAACTTTGATTTAAATCTAAATTGTAATTGGGCAGATGAAAGTGTGAGAAAAGCTGGAATAACAATTGAAATTGATTCACATGATCTGTCTTTGTGGACAGATGGACAATTATTAAAAATGAGCGGAGAATCAAATTTAAACCTCTCCATAAAGAACCTAAATACTGATGTTCCCTATTATCTTAGGGGTGAGGAATTTCAGAATCAGCTTGATCAATTTGTAACTAATGTTACTTCAAGAGCACTAAACTATAAAAGTGCCAAGGACGCAGTGATTTGCGATAAGATTATTTCACAACTTTATGAATATAAATTATGAAAATATTTTTTGGTGATAATCAGTTCTTAGGCGTGAATCATTCTGATGGAAAAGGCAGTGAATATTTAGAGAAATATAAAACAGCTGAGCAGATAGCGACTACATTGAGAGATGCATGGGGCACGGGCATTAAAGATTTTTGTTTTACAGTAGATAGAAAAACAATTGATGCTATAAACATAGTTATTGATGACTGTCCTTTTAATCTTCATCCAGCATTACCTTATGCGCATAGAGTGAATGATTTAATATCTGAGAAAGGTCTTGCAAGAGCTCTTTTGCATAAAGTTAAAAGTGCAGGTGCTTTTAATCTAACAGCAGCTGGCATAAAAGGACTTTTTGGATTCTATGATCATGCTTTTCAAGTTTTAATTAAAACAGAGATGGAGGGAATACCTTTGAAACATGTAAAATCTATAGGTTTGTTGAATATTGCAAGCGATTTTTTATTGGGAATGAGGCGTGATGATTTATTGCAATCATTTTATAGAGCTGTGAGTCATGGCTTTTCTAAAAAACCACTTTTTTACACTATGAATTTTCCTAAATTAGCTCAATCTATATGGGGCGCTGGATTTGATGATTGCGCTATAGTTTTTAATTACAATAGTTCTGGGTTTAGAACTAATCCCAATCTGACTGAAGTAAAAAATTGCATAAAAGAATTCAAATCATACGAGTCTATTGCTATGTCAATTTTTAGTGGAGGGCAAGCTGAAGATGTAGCTATGTTGTTAGATGAAGTCCCAGAACTTTCAGGAGTTCTTTTTGGAACTTCTAAAAAATCAAATATGAAAAAAAGTTTTGATTTATTTAGTGGTGTAACATGAAAATATTAGTAACAGGTGGTGCAGGGTTTATTGGTAGTGCAGTAGTTAGATTGCTTATCAATAAAATGAAATTTTCTGTTGTTAATGTTGATGTGTTGACATACGCAGGCAATTTAGACTCGCTATTAGATGTTAAAAATTCACAGACTTATTGCCATGAGCATGTGGATATTCGCAATAAAGAAGAGCTATCAAAGCTTTTCAAGAGGCATAAGCCAGATGCAGTTATGCATCTGGCTGCAGAGAGCCATGTTGATCGTTCTATTGATGGGCCAGCTGATTTTATTGGCACTAATATTATTGGCACTTTTAATCTTCTCGAGGGAGCTAGAAGTTACTATAAAAACTTAAATGATGCTCAGAAGAAAATTTTTCGATTTCATCATATATCGACTGATGAAGTTTATGGGGATTTAGCTGGTACAACAGATTTATTTACTGAGCAAACGCCTTACTCCCCATCTTCACCTTATTCTGCTAGTAAGGCTTCTTCTGATCATTTAGTTCGGTCTTGGGGAAGAACCTATGGAATGCCGGTGATCATTTCTAATTGCTCAAATAATTATGGACCTTATCATTTTCCTGAGAAGTTAGTACCACATATAATTTTAAATGCTATCCATGGAAAGCCATTACCAATTTATGGGGATGGATCTCAGATTCGTGATTGGCTATATGTAGAAGACCATGCAAAAGCACTAGCTGAAATAGTTATTAAGGGTAAAATTGGTGAGACATATAATATTGGCGGACATAATGAAAAAACTAATTTAGAGGTAGTTCAAAAAATTTGTGAGCTACTTGAAGAACTTGCTCCAAAAAAACCTCAAGGTGTTAAAAATTATCAAGATTTAATCACATTTGTAAAAGATAGGCCTGGTCACGATGAACGTTATGCAATAGATGCCTCAAAAATTGATCGAGAATTAGGCTGGATGCCACAAGAAACATTTGAGACAGGATTGCGGAAAACAGTACAATGGTATTTAGATAATCCTCAATGGTGGAAAAGAGTGCTTTCCGGTGCTTATCGTCTTGAGCGAATAGGAGAATTAAAGTAGACCTATGAAAGGAATTATTTTGGCTGGAGGGTCAGGCACAAGACTTTATCCGGTAACAAAAGCAATATCAAAACAACTTATCCCAATAAATGATAAGCCAATGATTTATTATCCTCTTTCAGTTTTAATGATGGCTAGAATTAAAGAGATTCTAATCATTTCAACTCCAGAAGATATGCCCAGCTTTAAAAGGCTTCTAGGAGATGGATCTTCTCTTGGTTTAAACCTAACTTACATTGAGCAACCAAAGCCAGACGGGATAGCAAAGGCTTTTATACTAGCTGAAGAATTTATAAAAAATGATCAAGTAACTTTAATTCTTGGGGATAATATTTTTTATGGCTATGATTTTTCTAAGCTACTGGTTGATAATGTAAAGAACATTAAAAAAGGAGCGACTATATTTTCATATGAAGTATCTGATCCTGAAAGGTTTGGTGTTGTAGAATTCGATAAGAAAGGCAATGCTTTGACGCTAGAAGAAAAGCCAAAAAGACCTAAATCAAATCATGCAGTGGTTGGACTATACATTTATGATAATAAAGTTGTTGAGTACGCTAAAAACTTAAAACCATCTCCTCGTGGAGAGCTAGAAATCACTGATCTAAACAAAAAATATTTACAATTAAATCAGCTAAGTGTTGCGACACTTGGTCAGGGTTTTGCATGGTTAGATACTGGAACTCCAGAATCTCTTTTAGAAGCAAGCCATTTTGTGAGCACTATAGAAAACAGGCAAGGCATAAAAGTTGGATGTATAGAAGAGGCAGCCTTTAAGAATCAATGGATCTCAAAGAAACAACTAAAAGAAATATCTAAAGATATGCTAAATACAAGTTATGGCAAATATCTTGAAAGGATTATAAAGAATAAATAATGAAAGTTGAGAAAACTAAGTTAGATGGCGTTTTAGTAATCACGCCTGAAACTTTTGAAGATGAAAGAGGTTTTTTTCTTGAATCTTTTAACAAAGATAGGTACAGAAAAGCTGGGATAAAGTTTGATTTTGTGCAAGATAATCATTCGCGCTCAACCAAAGGTGTGTTGAGAGGACTGCACTATCAAATAATAAAACCTCAAGGAAAATTAGTGAGAGTTGTAAAGGGTGAAGTTTTTGATGTAGCAGTAGATATACGAAAGGGTTCAAAGACCTACGGCCAATGGGAAGCAAAAGTACTTTCGGAGAAAAATAAGACTCAGTTCTGGGTGCCACCGGGTTTTGCTCATGGATTTATAGTTCTTTCCGAAACCGCAGATTTTGAATATAAATGCACTGATTACTATGATCCGTCAGATGAGGGCAGTTTGTTGTGGAATGACCCTGATTTAGATATTGATTGGCCTATTAAAAACCCTATTTTATCTAAAAAAGATTCCAATGCTCTCAAGCTTATTGATTTAAAACGATGATCGTATTAATTTTGGGTTCTAGGGGACAGCTTGGTAGCTGTATTGTTGATCAGCTTGAAAATACCGATCATGATGTTATATGTAGCTCAGTTGAAGAGGTAGACATTGCTAATTTTCAAGAAACCAAAAATCTTATCCTTGATGTTTCACCAGATTTGATAATTAATGCTGCAGCTTATACTGCTGTTGATAAAGCTGAAGAAGAACAAGAAGAAGCTAACATTGTTAATCATCTTGCTGTCGCAAATATTGCCAATATATGTTGTCAGCTAGATTGTTGGTTAATACATATTTCAACAGACTATGTATTTGATGGTAATTCAAAACAACCTTATAAGGAAGATGACAAGCCTAATCCAAAGGGAGTATATGGGCAAACTAAACTTAAGGGAGAATTAGCAATTCAGTCTTCAGGATGCAAACATATTGTACTTAGAACATCATGGGTTTATAGCGAATATGGCAGTAATTTTCTAAAGACAGTGTTACGCCTTGGGGAGGAGAAAGATGAATTTAGCATAATAGGTGATCAGTTCGGATGTCCAACCTATGCCCAAGATATAGCCAAAGCCATAACATCCCTAATACCAAAACTTACTGCATCAGAAGACAAGCAAGGTATATATCATTACTGCGGTAACAAGATCTGCTCTTGGCATGAATTTGCTTTAATAATATTTGAAACAAATACTTATTTTAATTTAATAAAATCAGATAAAATCCAGAAAATAGATACAGTTGATTACAAAACGGCCGCAGCTCGTCCTAAATATTCTGTTTTAGATTGCTCCAAGTTTTGCTCCATATTTGGTGTAAATCAAAGTGACCTGCACGAAGGGGTTAACATAGTTTTGAATAAAATGAGTCAAAAATAATTAGGGATCTTTGGAATTGGTAAATTCCAAAAACAATATTGATAAATCAACCAAAAATTTATGACCAATATAAATAACGAACTTATTACTAAGAATACATTCTTTCTATACGTAAGAATGATTGTAACTATGTCGATTTCCTTATATTCATCAAGAGTAATCTTAGATGTTCTTGGTTTTGAAGATTTTGGTCTTTACATTGTAATTGGTGGGCTAGTTGGCCTTTTTAGTTTTTTCAGCGCATCGATACAAAGTGGCATTCAAAGGTTTTTGGCTTTCGAATTGGGAAAGAATAATTATTTAAGATATAACCAATTTTTTAATGTAAGTTTAGTGTTATTTATATTACTTGCGTTCTTAATTGCAATACTAGCTGAAACTCTAGGGCTTTGGTACCTCCTTAATGAACTTAATATCCCAGCTGGAAGAGAAAGTTCAGCTGTCATAGTATTTCATTTTACTGTTCTTAGTATTTGTATTTCAATCTTGAGAATTCCTTTTATGGCTGGCATTTTAGCCCAAGAAAAAATGTCATTTTTTGCATATGTAAGTATCTTAGAAGCTATTCTCAAACTTCTTGCTGTATTTCTTTTAGTAATCGGTAATTTTGACAAAATAATCCTACATTCAATACTAATTTTTTCAATTACCCTACTAATAAATTTAGCTTTTATGTTTTATTGTTTTAAAGATATCAATAAGCTTTATGAGTTCAAACTATGCAGAAATATAAAACTATATTTGCAGCTTTTTTCTTTCTCTAATTGGCGCCTTTTGGGAGCTTGTGCGCAGATGACTGAAAGAGAAGGAGTAGCCTTGATGTTAAATAATTTTTTTGGCGTATTGGTGAATGCCTCAAATGGTATAGCTATGCAGATAAACATTGCTGTTAGTGGTCTTGTTTCTAGTTTTCAGCAAGCTTTTATGCCGCAAATAACTAAAAGCTATGCAATTGGTGATTTAAAATCATTAGAAATACTTTCTAACAGGTCCGCTAAAATTTCTTTTATGATGGTAGCTATCTTCACTATTCCTCTTATTCTAAACATGGAGTATGTTTTGGACATATGGTTAGTCAGCGTCCCAGAATATGCATCTCAATTTAGCACTATCATTTTACTAACCACTCTTGTGGAGTCCATTAGCGCACCTTTGTGGATGATTATACTTGCAACTGGAAGGATTGCATTTTACCAAATATGTTTAGCAGCAATAATTTTCTTTAGTGTTGTCTGTGACTATTTTCTACTTAAATTTGGCTACCCACCTGTATCTGTTCTTTATGTATTCTTCATTACTACGTTGGTAACGGTATTTTTTAGGCTTATTCTGTTAAGAATATATTACGGTATTAAGATGAATAATTACTTAAAAGATGCTGTGCTCAAACCAACCTCTGTAACTCTAGCATTTTTGTTTCTTCTTAACTTCTGTATATCTGGTTTTGAAAATTTCGAAAAGCTTTCGATTTCAGCAATTACTGCACTTACAGTTTTTCCAGCTTTAATGTACTTAATCGTATTTGATAAAAGTGAAAAACAAATGTTGGTGAATTTTTATTCAAGGACATTTCAAAAATGAAACAAAGCAAATATCCTTTTAACCTCTTAGATAAATGCCATATAGAATTCGATGAGAGTCAACCCTACGAAGTATTTGAAATTGAAGCAAGATCTTTTCTTAATTATAAGCGTTTGGATTTATTTGCAATCCTTCTTTATATTGATCATACAGCCAAAGGAATTGATACTTCCTATGCACGTGAAGTCTACAAAGAAAGGACTAGGGCTGTTACTGGCTTTAAATTTAAAGAACAAGGTAATGATTCCAAGGACACTTTTAATAAATTTTTAGAAACATTAGACAGCCTTATCGAAATTTTTTCTTCGGGCTCTTTTGATCCAAACATTTCGATAATTCCCGTTGATAAAAACAATTTTTTACTTGATGGAGCGCATAGAATTGCATGTGCTGCTTATTTCAATAAGTCTGTCACAGTTGTTAGATTTACAACCCTGGATACAGGCTTTAATGCAAATTATCAATGGCTAGAAGAAAGGTTTATTCCTACTGAATCACTAGATGCAATGGCACTAGAATATTGCAAATACAAACAAAATATCTACATGTTTGTTTTTTGGCCAAAATCATTCAGAGATTCAAGAAATATTGAAGAGGCCTATAATTTAATCGAAAGAAAAACAAATGTTGTTTACAGAAAAAAAACAAAACTTAACTACACTGCTACTCGCAATCTAATACTTCAGATATATAGTCATATGGACTGGATTGGCACAATTGAAGACCAGCATAATAATACGTATGGAAAAGCAAATGAAGTCTATGACAGTTGTGAAAAATTTGAATTTATTTTAGTAGAATCAGATTCGTTTGAAGCTGTTTCTAATTTAAAAGAAGAAATACGAGATATGCTAAAGATTGATTTAGCTTCAGTGCATAGTACTGATAACTGGTATGAAACTCATCAAATTGCTAATCTTGTTTTAAATCAAAACAGCACCCATCATTTAGAGACATCAGAGCCAGACAAGTTCAAAAAATCTTTTAAGTTAATCCAAGATTATAAAAAATTATTTAAGAATACTAGTTATGATCCCAATGACTATATTTTAGATGCAAGCATTGTATTATCGGCTTACGGAATAAGGGAAGCTAGAGATCTTGACTATCTAACAGCCAATAAAGATGACGATCTATCAAGAAAGATATCAAATAATCAAGAATTGATTGAAAACCATGCTGAATTCTCTCAGTACTACAATTGTGCAATTGAAGACCTTATTTATAATCCAGCGAATTACTTCGTTTTTAGCGATATGAAATTCGTGAGTCTTGAAAACTTATATCAATACAAGATTAAAAGGGCAGAGAAAAAGGATCTCATTGATGCTCGTCTTATTAAAATGTATAGGTCTAATGAAAAGCGGAGCTTACAATATCACATTTTGAAATTCAAAAATGATTTCAATAGATTAATGCAGATAGCTCGAATTGATTCCATAATCAGCCTAATGAATATCCTAAAAAAAATTGGTCTATATAATATATTGAGGAAGATATATCGTTTTTTGATCAAATAGTTTTTTTATCAAAAAATACCAATCCTCATAGAAATTTTTCTAAACTAATGTTTTTTGCAACATGTTTAATATCATTCATTGTTTTCATATATTCATCAGCTTGAAACTGATACGGATCGACAATGTTTATGTCATTGAAATGCATAGTTAATAACGCAAATTTATGCTTGTATTTTGGGTGAGAAATATTCAAACGATTTAGAACAAAAAAATCCACTGCTAAAAACTTATCAAAATAATCTAACATCTTAGTACTCACTTTTTTTGGGGTATGAAAGCCATGATTAGCATTGTTCTCATCTAAAAATTTCAATGATCTTGGATCCATGCTAGGGAGTGATATGGGCGCAATGCCTGCAGACAAAAATTCATATTTTTGCCCAAACCTTTTCTTAAGTAAGTTTTCTACCACTGGACTTCGGCAGTAATTCGCTATGCAAACAATACAAAATGATTTCTTTTTTGTCACCACAATATTTTCTTAATCAGATCTAAGATTATCTATACTGTTAAGTAATGTTGAGAAGGGGAAAAATTGAGAAACAACCTTGTTCCATCGAGTTGTTCCACTTGCATTAACGTAGACTATATCATTATTTGAAAGATAAAAATTACCTGCATCAATAAAGTTTGAGGGATTTTTTAAATTAGCATAAAAAATCAAAGGTTCTTCTTCACCAGCACCCTGTCTTATTATAAAGACTTCTGAAGCTGCTGATGTATTAGTGTTCAAGCCAAATGATTCTCCTATAGCCTTCGATAAACTAATTGGAATATCAGTAAGATTAATTTTCTTTGGCCTAGTTACTTCACCCAAAACAAAAATTTGTTGAGAGTTAAATCTTGCTATTGATACATCTACTTGAGGGTCAGTAAAATATTCTGATAAACGATTAGTTATAGCCTCTCTTAGCTCGTCTTGTGTTTTTCCTTCAGCCTTAATTAAACCAGCGTAAGGGAAGAATATATTTCCGTTTGCATCAACTCTTCTTAAGTTTGCCTCCGAATTGACTGCATTGATTGGAAATATTTCTGGTAACCCCCAAATAGTTACAGAAATCTGGTCACCAATGCCAATTCCATATAGGTAATCATTTGTTGTAGATGAATCTCTTGGTTTGGATATATTTACTAATTCTATATTTCTATCTATTGATTCTACATACACATACTTGGACTCATCAAGCCAATTTGATTGAGTTTCCATATGCATGCCTGGTGACAAGCTACACCCACTAACATAGATTAGAATTGTTAGTAAACTAAGTTTCTTTATCATATTCATAAGCTTCGCCTAAGTATTTATCTGCATAATATTGATAAGAATAGTTGCCATAAATGCCATAATAACCATAGTAGCTCTTTGGTTTTGCATAAGCATTGTACACAATACCATCGATATTTTTGTTGATTTGTTTGAAGTTATCAATAGACTGCTTTATCTCATTCATCCTATTAACACCATGTCTTGTAACTAGTATATTGAAGTCGCTTTGTTCAATCAAAATTGAGGAATCTGCTACTGACAATATGGGCCCAGTATCAAAAATAATAAAGTCAAAATTATCTTTAAATATTTTTAATTTTTCTTTGTACTTATAGCTATACAGAAATTGGAAGGAATTGCTCAAGCCTTTAACACGGGGAACAACATAAAAATTTTCATAAACTTTATAATCATTTAATGTTGTCTCATCAATAGAGTTAAATGCTTTTTCAGAAATACTCCTAAGATTATATTTTTTCGCTATATTGCCCCTTTTCAAATCGTTATCCACAAGCAATACCTTTTTACCTATTTTTGCAAACCCTTCTGCAAGCTTCATCGAAATAGTAGATTTTCCGTTACTAGGCGATGGACTGGTTATAGTTAGAATTTTTTTATCAGACTGATTATTTTGCAATGAATTTATGTTCACTATTAAAGATTCAATTGCTGTATTTAACCTGACATCATCTTTATTTAATTCTAGGTCATCCACTTTAGGAATAACACCAATTATTGGTAGATGAATATTGTTATCAAATATTTCAGCTGGATTTGATAAAGGAAGATAGAAAAACCCTCTAAAAATAGCAAAAATACAAGAAAGAATAAAAGCAAAGAAGGTAAAACCAGCCACAGAAGTTAATCTGGGACTAACCATGGTATCAACATAAGCTTCATCAATGACCCTTATGTCAGCAATTGTGCTTGCTTCAAGTATTGAAAAACCTAACCTTCTTGACTCCAGTTCCTCAAATAAAGCCTGTGATATCTCAAGATCATTAAACAAATCAATATATTCTTGTTGTTCTTTTGGCATCATTTCTATTTCAGACAAAACATCTTCTTTTTGCTTCTCGATAACCATTTTTTTGTTTAACAGGTTAAGGTATGCTGGGTTATTTGATGTATATATTTCTTGTGCTTTAGAAAGTTCAATATCAATAGCACTAAGAGATTCTTCTAAAGTTTGAGTTTTTTCGATAATAGCCTGAATTTCTAAACTGACATCAATTGATTTATTTCTCTCTCGAAATTCCTTTAATCTAGTTTTATTGGCTTCAACAGATGCCTCTAGAGACTCTATATTGCTATCAATAAAACTTATTGCTTTCCTAGATTTCTCAGTTTCATCAAAGATTCTTTGATCTAAAAAAACTTTATTGGCATAATTTATGATCTTTTTTCCTAGTTCGGTATCATCTGTTGTGTAAGAAACAGTAATTAAGCCCTCCTTAGTAAAGAATGAACTTGTTGACTTATCAAAACTAATAACCATAGCGGATTTAAAAGAGTTATACATTTTTTCTGGATATGTAAAAACAACATCTATAGGTCTATAATCATTTAACTTGGCTGAATTGACAGATATTCTTAAGTCATTAAAACGAATTGTTTTCCCATATTCTGATGTTTCTATTTCATTAAGGTTTTCGTCTAACAAAGCATAACTTTCGTCAGAAAAAGAGAATTTGAGCTTCTGATTTTGAGTAAGATTATTTTTATTTGAATCTATATTGATATCTATGCTTTCTTCATAATCAATATTTTCGATATTTATGTTGAGCTTTAAGTCTTTGATCACTTTTAGGTAATTTGTTCGAGACTCATACAAACCTACCAAGCTAGAAAGATCTGACGAAGAATTTTGTGCTGCCATCTCAAGCATCTTTGATGGATCAAAAATATTTTGATTAACTGATTCATATTGAAGAAGGCTTTTCATCAAATATTGTTTTGTTGAAAAATAATAATTTACAGCCGAAATAATGAATCCTGTTAATACTATTGCAATAATAAGTTTTGATTGCATAAGCAAAAATCTAAAGATTTTGCCTATATCAATGTCGTCCGATTCATTGCTTAGGGAATAAAAGCTTTCCGATGTTATTTTATCATTCATTTATATATAAGATTTGCTCTGTCAAATACGAATTTATTATATATGTTGTGCAAATTTTAGGAAGACTTAACTTATTTCACTATGAGCTTTTGTGTATTTTTATTACTCATTATTATAATAATGATCAAATATAGCTCGAATTTACAATCAATCTTTATAAATATTTCAATATGATAATTGTTCACCTTAAACTATTTGAATTACAATGATCTAACTTTAGTAATCAACAAAAATGAACGAAAATAATTCAGAAGAAATTAATGATTGGGTTGATGCTCTAGAAAACTTAATACTTTTCAATGGAAAAGAAGATGCCTCTGAATTAATAAAAAATTTCGTTAAATATGCAGAAAACAAGGGCCTTTTAGATTCAAGTTTTGCAAACCTGCCTTTTGAAAATTCTATATCTCAGTTTGAAGAGATTGATTATCCAGGAGACTGGGAAATTGAAGAAAAAATTAGGCATTATATTAGGTGGAATGCTTTAGTTACTGTTTTAAAAGCAAATAAAGAGCTTGATCTTGGCGGGCATATTTCTACTTATTCCTCGGCTGCAACATTATATGAGGTTGGTTTCAATCATTTTTTTAGAGGCGGAAATTTATCAGATATGGTCTATTTTCAAGGCCATTCTTCACCTGGAATATATGCAAGATCATTCTTAGAAGGCATTCTTACAGATAAACAGCTAGATAACTTTAGACAAGAAATAGATGGTAATGGGCTTTCATCTTATCCGCATCCTTGGCTTATGCCCAAATATTGGCAATTTCCAACAGTATCAATGGGACTGGGCCCAATAATGGCCATTTATCAGGCTCATGTAATGAAATACCTTGAACAAAGAGGTTTGTTGCAAATTGAAACTAATAGAAAAATATGGATGTTTTGTGGTGATGGAGAAATGGATGAGCCAGAATCTCTTGGCGCTATTTCTTTAGCTGCAAGAGAAAAACTAAATAATCTTATATTCGTAATCAATTGCAACTTGCAAAGACTTGATGGGCCGGTTAGAGGAAACTCAAGAATCATAACTGAGTTAGGTGCTATTTTTAAAGCAGCTGGATGGAATGTAGTGAATACTATCTGGGGCAGAAAATGGGATGAACTTTTAGCTAAAGACTCGACAGGAGCTCTTAAATGGGTAATGAATAATACTGTTGATGGAGAATATCAGAATTTTAAGGCCAAGGGCGGGGCTTATACTAGAAAACATTTTTTTGGTAAACATCCTGAAGCTCTAAAATTAGTTGAAGATATGACAGATGATGAAATCGAAAACTTGAATAGAGGAGGCCATGATCCCTTAAAAGTTTTTAATGCCTACAAATCTGCTTATGAATGTGATGATAAGCCCACAGTAATACTTGCATTTACTGTTAAAGGCTATGGAATTGGGTCAAGGCAAGCTGATAATACCACACACCAGGTGAAAAAACTTACTGAGGAAAATCTAAGAGATTTCATTACAAATTTTAGCTTGCCCATTGATATTGAAAACTTAGATAGATTGGACTATCTAAAACTGGGAAAAAATAGCAAGGAGTATAAATATTTATTGAATCAAAGGGAGAAAATGGGAGGTTTTTTGCCTAAAAGAGAGGCAGTAAAAGCTAATTTAAAAGTAAAAAATAACTCTCATTTTGAAGAATTTAGCACGCCGTCAAAGAGAGAGATGTCAACGACAATGGTTTTTGTGAGACTTATAACTTCATTGTTAAGAGATGAGAAAATTGGAAAAAATATAGTTCCAATTGTGCCTGATGAAGCTAGAACTTTTGGGATGGATGGTCTTTTTAGACAGTTTGGAATTTATAGTAGAGAAGGTCAGAAATATCAGCCAGAAGATGCTGATAAAGTAATGTGGTACAGGGAATCAGAGGACGGGGTGATGCTTGAAGAGGGTATAAATGAGGCAGGTGCATTTTCAGCATGGATCGCACTTGCTACTTCCTATGCAAATAATTCTTTACCTATGATCCCATTTTATATTTACTATTCGATGTTTGGTTTTCAAAGAGTGCATGATTTAGCTTGGGCTGCAGGTGATGCCAGAGCTAGAGGTTTTTTATTGGGAGCAACTTCTGGCAGAACAACTTTGAATGGTGAGGGCCTTCAGCACCAAGATGGACACAGTCATCTTTTAGCTCAGACAATCCCCAACTGCAGATCTTACGACCCCTGTTTTGATTATGAGCTAGCTACAATTATAAAAAAAGGCATTGATGATATGTACGTTAAAAATAATGATAATTATTATTATCTAACTTTGATGAATGAAAACTATATACATCCTAATAGGCCAAAAAATTTGAAGGATTCTGAAATAATGCAGGGAGCCTATATTTTTAAAAAAGAGAACAAAGCTGATGTTAGGTTGTTAGCATCAGGTTTGACACTTCGTTTTGCAATAGAGGCTTCAAAAAAATTAATGGATTATGGCGTTAAAGCAAATATTTGGAGTATTACAAGTTTTAATGAACTGGCTAGAGGCGGCATAATTGC
>TARA_B100000963_G_scaffold189043_1_pt1 | contig 30730 bp, 29 predicted proteins | sample TARA_B100000963 | Tara Oceans TARA_B100000963 (sample SAMEA2622097) | marine metagenome | biome: marine biome (ENVO:00000447); feature: surface water layer (ENVO:00002042); material: "saline water (ENVO:00002010), including plankton (ENVO:xxxxxxxx)" | depth 5 m | reverse complement strand
GAAAGTTATCCAAAAGAAGTAAATCAATTGTTTCCTACTGTAATTATGAGATATGATTTGAATAATCATCCGCATTACTCACGAATGTTAGATATTGTAAACAAAACCAAAACTGAATGGCATGCTATTATGAAAAATAGCGAAAGCACTTATAATGAATCCACACCAAATCGATGGTTAGATAAAATGGGACTAGAACCTATAAAAGCAACAATAGAAGATTGTATACAAGATTATTGTTTAGAATATGGCCTTCCTCAATTAGCAATTGGTAACAGTTGGATGAATAGAGTAGGAAAAGGTGGTGCAGTAAGACCACACAGGCACGAAGTAAGTGTATTAAGCGGTGCATTTTATCCTATAGCAGATAAAGGTAGTACACCGTTAGTATTTAAAAGTCCTTTACACCCTTACAAAATGTATGAATATACTGCACAAGAAACTTCCTACAATGCAACATTAATGGAGACACCATGTGAACAAGGAACACTTGTTCTTTTTCCTAGTTGGCTAGAACATTACACAGAAGATAATGATACTGACAATCGTGTTACTGTAAGTTTTAATACAGGATATAGGAATTGACAAAATATTTTATATCCGCACCATTCGGAAACTATTTAAAATTTAAAAATGCAATTAGTGTAACTGGAACATTCACAGTTCACCCAAGGCCAGGACGCTTAAAACAAATACTAAAAACATTAAGGTATGTAAAAACAGAGGCAGGTTGGTCCTGGCGTAATCAATTAGGTTTACGCAATCCTGGATTGTTTGACGGAATGTTCAAAACATCATATGATGAAGTTTTAAGTGTTGCGGCATTAGAACCTAGCGACTGGGAAAAGATATTAATGGCTATTGGTCCTGAAAGGAATATAGAACTTAATATAAGTTGTCCAAACATAGATGCATGTAATGATACAATGAATTGGCCTAAATTTGATGTATTTCCAAATCATATGCGTGGTAAATTTACTATTGTAAAGATTCCTCCTATTGCGGATAATAATATGGTTGACAAATTAGTAAATCTCGGGTATAATTGTATACATGCAAGTAATACTTTACCAACTGAAAAAGGCGGACTATCAGGTAAAATTATTATACCATACACTATGAAATTGATTGATTATATAAAAAACAAACATTCACACGTCACAGTTATTGCAGGAGGCGGTGTGTATTCTAAACAAGATGCAAAAAATTATTTAGACGCAGGAGCAGATCATATAAGTCTAGGTAGTGTAAGTTTTACTCCGTGGAAAATTAAAGGTATTATTAATGACTAAACGTATAGGTTTCGCTTGCAAGTACATGCATCCAGACCAAACACAAAAGAAAAAATTATTAGAAGAAGTACAACGGCCACTAAATACTCGTAGCACAACAGTACGTTGGTTAAACAATCAAACACGTGATGTTGCTGAAGAACGCTTATGGGACTTGATGGTTCATAACATAGCGTCATACAAAAGGTTAATTGAATATGTTGGAAGCCTTCCTCCAGAACTTCGTATGGTCAGATTGGGTAGCGATGTCCTTCCTGTTTATACCGAGCCTACTTGGAGTTATTACTGGCGCAAGTCTGATGTACGTGATTATGCCGCTAAAGAATTCGCAAAAGTCGGTGAAACAGCAAGAGCCCTCGATGTCCGACTATCGATGCACCCCGGCCAATTTACTGTACTTGCAAGCGACAACGAAGACATTGTCGAAAGATCTATAGAGGAGTTTGAATATCATGTTGATTGCATCAGATGGATGGGCTATGGCAAATCGTTCCAAGACTTTAAATGCAACGTCCACATATCCGGTAAGAAAGGTCCAGCCGGTATTAAACACGCAGTTGACACAAGACTTTCTCCGGAAGCGAGAAACACAATTACGATCGAAAACGACGAAAACAAGTGGGGGATCGACGCTAGTTTGGAACTCGTTGACACCTGTGCATTGGTGCTCGACATACACCATCACTGGTGCCGTGAAGGTGAATACATACGTCCAACCGACGATAGATTTTCTCGCATAATAGATTCGTGGCGTGGTGTGCGTCCTGTAATACATTATAGTTACAGTAGAGATGAAGCACTACCTGAAGGTTTTACACACAATACAATGCCTGATATGCCTGCACTACTAGAAGCAGGTCATAAGAAAGCAAAACTTAGAGCACATAGTGATTATTATCCTAATGAAAAAGTTAATGCATATGCACTATCTTTTTTACAGTATGCAGATATTATGTGTGAAAGTAAGATGAAGAATTTAGCAAGCATAGAACTGTTAAATCAATACAATAAATATCTAACAGAAGGAGATTTATGGCAGGATACAAAGCCGGAAGTGGAAAGCCTAAGCCACGTAATGTAAAAAGAACATGGGATGGTGAAGAAATTAAGCCTTGTCTTTTTATAAACAGCAATGGCAGGAAGATGATGGCAGGTAGTATTAACGGAGAAATATGCAAAGATGAGTTTGGCAAAGTTCTACCGTTAGGAAGTATCAAACATAATGGAATACTTTAAGGAGGTATATTATGATTAAATCATGGATTAATTCAAGAATGAAAGAGCGTACATCTTGGGATGGCGCCGCATTAGTAGTACTAGGACTTATGGTACTATTTCTTGCACCACTAGCAAAAATTGCCGCTGGTTTAGCAGTAGCATATGGTGCATGGACTATTTGGAAAGCAGAATAGTTACAACTTACCAATAGGAATATTACTAGAAGCAGAAAGATTATTCCATTTCTGCTTCTGGTCTACTCCTAACTTTTGTGCAAATTTCTTTGCATCACAATCATTACATACATGAAAATAGTTATTGTTTAGTCGTTTAGGATCCATACTTCCTCTTGGCCTTATAAATTCAGTATTACAACTATCACAGCGTAATCTAGCAAACGTTTTTATACGTGTATACTGGTGTTCTACGCCTGTTTTAGACTGCCTTACGTGCCGGCTTTTCTTTTTAAATTCTTCTATAAACATAACTATATTTACATTCGGATTACAAAACACTAAGATAAATAACATTAATAAGGAGTTCCTATGACGATTTGTACACTTACAGACGCCGCAAAGAAGCAAATAGACACTATTTGCAATGAAAATGAGGTTTATGCAGTTACGCTAAACATGAAAGGTGGTGGTTGTGCAGGGTTTGAATATCAATGGGGAACTTATGCAAAACCAGACGAATTACTAGATGATGACGAAGTCTTCAAAACAGATACAAATTGCACATTTGTAATAGGTGGAGCAAGTATAATGTTTTTGTTTGGCACAGTAATTGACTACAAAAAAGATATTATGGGATCTATGTTTGAAATTATAAATCCTAACGCAAAGAGCAGTTGTGGATGTGGCGTTAGTGTAAATTTTGATATGGACAAATTAGCAATACCTGCTTAACGGAGTAAAACATGGCAAGAAATATAATTGATATTGGTGTAGAAGGTAACGACGGTACCGGTGATAGTTTACGTGAATCGTTTCGTAAATCAAACGAAAACTTTCAGGAACTATACGCTGTATTTGGTATCGGCGGACAAATAAACTTTAGAGGTTTAAGTGATACACCAGATGACTATACAGGATTAGCAAGTAGAGTACTTGCAGTTAACACTACAGAAGATGGTGTTGAAGCACTTGAACTAGTATCAAATGGTGCAATTACAGGTGATCCAGCAGATGATACTATTGTGTTCAACGTTACACAAGCAGGTAAATTATTAATCCAAGCAGGTAGAACAAATGTTGCAGGTGATACTAGTCCACAACTAGGCGGTCATTTAAACGCGGCAGGATATGCAATCGGTAACGCAAGTATTTCAACAGCAGATGCGGCGGCATTTACAAGTAAGTATGGTGGAAACTATACTATACATGACTTAGTACCAGATAAAGAATTTAACGATCAAAGATACGCAAAAGCAATGAACCCTGGTAAAATGGGTGGCTTAAGAGATGAACCTGCAGATGCATCAGAATATACATTAGATATTACAGGTTTAGTTTCCACACAAAATTTACAGGTTCTAGCACACGGACTAGACAGAGCAAGTAACGGAGCAAGTTACAAGTATACATCTACTGGTGCGGCACTTACAGGACTAACTAAAGATCAAATTTATTATGTTGGAATTATTGACGACAATACAATCAGTTTACATAATAGTTCTGCAGATGCAATTAACAAAACAAACAATATTGCTATAACTGGTACTGTTGTAGCAGGAGTGCATAAAATTGTTGATCAAGGATTAGATTCAACACTTGCAGGATTTTATCTTTCTAATGAAGCACTACCACGTAAGAGTGTAGTTAGAAGAGCAGGCGATACAATGACTGGTCCTTTATTTGCAAGTGATCATCCAGGCGCTTTAGAAGGAGCAACTAGTTCTGATCCAAATGCAAAACAAGTTGCAACAAAATTATACGTTGATCAGCAAGAAGGTATAAGTGCAAGTAACTTATACGTAAGTACATCAGGTGATGATAGATACACAAAAACAGCACCAGGCAAAGCAGGAAGAAGTCCATCTTTTGCATTTAGAACAGTAGGAGCCGCGGCACGTAAAGCAGAAGAATTACAGATTGCTTCAAAATTTGAATTAGGTAACTACGCACAGACAATTACACATACAAATTTTTCAATTCCTACAACAGTTTTAACTGCTGATGTAAAGACTATTCCATCAGGCAGAGGAAATGTTAAATCGTTGGTTGCAGAAAACAAAGAATTTATTCAGGCTGAAACTATTGCGTACTTGAATGAAACATTTCCTGATTTTGTTTACGACCAAGATGTTTGTTCACGTGATGTAGGATTAATATTAGATGCAGTAGTACTTGATGTTCTTACTGGTAATAATGCAAACTTTCTTTCAAGACGTGCAGGTATAACATATTATTCAAACGCAAGCGGTGTGCAGGCAATCACAGGACAAAAAACACAAACACTTGCAGGTATTGCATTTGTAAAAGCAATAGTAGATGTTATACTACAAAACATCAGTGTTAGTGTAACTAGACAATCTTTATATTCACAATATATTAATTCAGGGTTTCAAACAGATGCTACTGCACGTAATTCAGTTGGCGCAAAATTTGATATTATCACTGGCATTATCAACGATGGTAGTGTATTTGATGCGCCTGCGATAGTTGATGGTAGCACTTATCAAATTACAATGGGCAACGGTACTACAAATGACTACGTTGATCAAGGTAATCCAGATAACACAGATATACTTCCTGGTAAAGTTGTACGTGGTAAAGAATCAGGTGCATTAGGTAGAGTTGTAGAATACTTGAGTGAAAACTTAAATGCTCCTAATCCAGTCAATACAGATATTTTAGAATTACAATTACTAGAACCAATTGAATTTGTTCCAGGCGAACAATTAGAATATGCAAATACAATTAAATTTAACCAAATTAGTATTAGAGTTGAATCAGGAACATATGATGAACACATGCCTATTAGAGTTCCTGCAAACGTTTCCTTAAAAGGTGATGAATTTAGACGTGTTATTATAAGACCTAAAAAAGGTGTTTCACAATCAGTATGGTCAAATGTATATTTTTACAGAGATGAAAAGTTTGATAACTTAACAGGTGATTCAGGTAGTATAACCGGTGTACCAGATACCAACTTACCTACAAACGGTTCTCGTTATATTAATCCTTTGACAGGAAATCCAATTGGTTGGTTTGGTAAACATTACTTAAACGATCCTACTAAAGATGTAAACGTTAGTAACTTCGGTATTAACAATCCAGGTAAATTTCCACAAGCGTCTAAGATTCTAAAAAACAATAAAAAGTTTATTATAGAAGAAGTTATTAGTTTCGTAGACACAAACTATCCAAACCACCAAACTAATACAAACTACACAGCAAAATGTAAACGTGATACTGGTTTTATTATTGATGGTTTAGTGAAGGACTTAGTATTCGGCGGACGTGAACAATCATTAATGAACCAAGGTGAATTTGGTGACAAATATATTCCCGCAAACCAGACTGCTGAAACAATAGCGGCAATACAATACATAAGCACACTTGCAAATACAATTTTACAAAATAATGCAGTTACAGCAACACAGTCAAATGAATCTCAAATTATTGATACAACATTAACTGCTGAAACAAATGCGTATACAAATTTAGATTCACTTATTGATTGTATATTATTTGCGTTTAATGCAAATATCAATACACCTAAGAAAAATAATGAAATTGATGTGTTCATGTGTAATGACGGTGTTATTATAAGAAACTGTTCTGTAACAGGACACGGTGGATTTATGATGGTGCTTGATCCAGATGGACAAGTCTTAACTAAATCACCATACTGTCAAACAGGTTCAAGTTTTTCAAGATCACTAAACAGACAAGCGTTTAGAGGTGGTATGTTAGTTGACGCTTTCGTTGGTAACGTACCTATGGAAGTTATTAATAAACAAACTGCTTATAAAATTGATGTGCGTTCACAAGCAGGACAAGGACTCTTTATCAAGGCACCACAAGTTCCATCTCCATTTTATATGGAAGGTAGACGTTTCCAAGTTAATGCAGTTAGAGATTGGGATCCTACACTAGGTACTGCTACGCTTATACTTGATCCTAGTTCAAATGCTAAAGCAGGCTGGACTGGTACAGTTTCAGGTAGTATTGTTTTAGATAATGCTAGTGCAATTAACCCAATTGAAATTACTGTTCAAACTGCTGGTAATAGAAGTATGCTTGGTAATGATTTTACACAAGTTAATGACTTAGGTTATGGTTTGGTTGTTACCAACGGTGGTTTATCAGAAATGGTTTCACAGTTTACATATTATTGTTGGACTGCATATTACGCTAACAACGGTGGTGAAATTAGATCACTTAATGGATCTAACGCATACGGTGAATATGGTTTAGTTGCTAATGGTAGTGATCCAAATGAAGTTCCGGATGCTGTAACACTACGTGATAATATGACTAAAATTGCAAGGACAGCAGAAGCCGCAGTTATACTTAAATTTACAAATGTTCTTGGTATAGCAAAACTTCAAGAAGGAAGTTCAGGACCAAGTGCTATAGGACATAGAGTTTCACAAGCAGGTTCAGGAGCATCAGGTGAAGTTGTTTTTGAAACATCAGGTAAAGTTTTATATTTGAAAAATGTTACAGGTACTTTTGATACAACAGGAGTTGTAACAAGTAATGATAGTGTTGCACTTGGTGTTCCAACAGATGCTAGTGCGGCAGGATATATACTTTCTGCAGGACAACTAAGTGTATATGCATATGACTTTGAATCTTTTCCACAAAACAGAGGTGAGATAAACATACTACACGAAAACGGTAACTACGGTCGTTACGAAGTTTCAAGTGTAGCAAAAATAAACGATTTTAGAGTAGACGGACATAATGATGTAACGTATACTCCAACAGCAACAGGTACTGGTGCAAAATTTGATATACAAAAATTACGTAAAAGCAGTGGAATTTACGAAACATTTATTAGATCAGCAGGAGTAAACTATACAGTAGGTGATACATTTGTTGTAGATGGAACACAACTAGATGGTGTTACTTCAACAAATGATTGTACAATTACTGTAGCAACAGTTGATGGTGACGGTAAAATACAAACAGTAACAACCTCAGGTACAGTAAACATATTATTAGATACTCCAATTTACAGCGGACAAGTTTATAAATTAAACTTTAGTACTGCAACAGCAGGATTTAGTAATGACGGTTTATTAGAAGGACTAAAACAAAATCATTTTATAAGTTATAGACATAACCAAGTTGTTATTGTTGATAATGTTTTAGATACTCAGAGACTTACTATTCGTCCAAGTACAGCGTTTGAATTTGATGAACGCATAGGTTTTACTTATAGAACTACAGAATTTACAACAACAGAAACTACAGGAGAAAATTTACCTGCAGATGAAATCTTAATGGGATTTGATGCAACTTATGATTATGTAAGAGTAATTGTAGATCAAACTAGAACAAGTTTAACTCCGGCAGTAGGCTTTGGTGGTACTACATTAGGTGCAACTAAAGGTGATGTAGGTATTGCTATCAATGAACTTACAGAAGTTTCAGATATTGCAAGATTACGTAGAGGTGACATGATCTTTACATGGGAAGGTAAAACACATAGAGTTGTTGATTACTTAGACTTTGTTGGTTATGCAGTTATCAAGATTGAAGACATAACTGACGCAACAAACCCAAGTGGTAAACTTGACCATAACTTAACAAACAATGCAACAGGTATTCATCTTCCAGTTAATTTAAGTGGCGGACAAGAAAATACATTTAGAATTGGTTTGCCAGCAGGATCTCCAGGTGATATTACAATTAATATTTCACTTACAAGAGCAACAGGACACGACTTCTTGGATGTTGGTACAGGATCTTATAACACAAGTAACTATCCAAACGTACTACTAGGTGCACCAAGAGCACCAAATCAATCTTATGAAGTACAAGAGCGTTCAAAAGGTAGAGTATTTTATGTAAGTACTGACCAAGATGGTTTCTTCCGTGTTGGTAGATTCTTTACAGTTGACCAAGGTACAGGTACAGTTACTTTTGCAGGTAGTATTGCCCTAAGTAACTTAGATGGTATAGGTTTCAAACGTGGTGTTGTTGTTAGTGAATTTAGCACTGACGATGGTATGACGCAAAACGGTTCTGATATTGTGCCAACACAAAACGCAGTACGTGGTTATGTTAATAGACGTTTAGGTTGGGATCATAATGGTTTACCTGTAAACAATGTTATAGGTGGTGGTACGCTTCCAAGAGACGGACATGCGGCTATGACTGGTAACTTGAACATGGGTAGTAAAAAAATAATCAATCTTCTAGCACCTACACAAGATTCGGATGCAGTTAATAAAGCATATGTTGATAATGTTGCGGCAGGAAATAGCCAATTTGATAATTTGCGTGATACATCTATTCGCAAAGCATCTATTGACAGTGGCTTTTCAGATCAATTTGCATACAAAGGACAACTTGTTCATTACTCCGGAGACAAAATATTATACATTAACGGCGGAACAATTACAGACGGACCTTTTACAACAACATTCCAAGATAGTATTATTACAAGTGGCACAGCCAAAGGTTGGGTTCGTAGAGTAGAAAGTATAACAGATCCAGTGGAAGGTGCTGTTATAAAGATTACTTACGATGATGCTACATTAGGTGGAACAGCATTTTCAGGAAATGAAACTGACATAGCACAAGACCATTTACAAAGAGGATTAGGAGTTCCATACTTAACGTCAAATACTGCGGCAGGTGTTGATGCAAACTTTTGGATATCATCTGGTTTAAATTTTGGTATTCAATTAATTGGAAACGCAGGAACTGGATATGTAGTAGGAGAAACTTTTACAGTTCCTGGCACAGCATTTCCAGGAGGTGTTTCACCGGCAAACGATGCAACTATTACAATTAATACTGTAACTGGAACAGGGCAAATCTTAACAGCAAGTATTACAGGTACTACAGGTAATGTTACAAGACCAGTAGGAGAAGGTGTAGGTATTGCACCTATGTTAGAAAAAGCAAATGGTAGAGTCTCAAGCAGTAGTCAACTTGAATTTACAGTTAATCCGGCGGCTGATTATCTTGATGTTCAATACATGATCAAAGACAACACTATTATAAATGCTGATGTCAAGAGTGATGCAGGTATTGAACAAAGTAAATTATCATTACAGGCGGCAGATACTTCAGCGGCGGCTCCAGGTAGTTTTGATCAAAGTTTACTAGGTCTTGCTAAATTTGATAGTGGTGATTTTGATGTTACACATGGTTGGGTAACACTTAAGGCAGGAAGTGTTGATTTAGCAGATATCGAAGAAATCAGCAGTTTAACAGCATTAGGTAATATTTCAAATGCTTCAGCAGTTCCAGCAGAAGTTCCAATTACTGCTACTGGTGGTAATGATAGTCTTGTTTTAACTAAAAGTGATGGTAAAATAAGAACTACCGGTCTTATTGTTGGTACAGATGACAGTTACACAATTTTACAACCTAAGTCAGGAGCGGCTACAACTATTGAAATGTTGACACCAGGTGGTGCACAAATTTTTGAAGCAACAGGTACAAGTGCAATTACAGCAGAATTTGCCGCAAGCATCGATATTGGTGCTAGTGGTGCAAATACACAAAGTACATTACAATCAAATTCAACTTTTTCTGGAGCAAGTCGTTTAAGTTCAGCATGGATTAAATCAAACTTTGTTGAAGCAACAAATGATGCAGGTACAGGTATCGCAATAGGTACTGGTACAGGTAAAACAGCATCAGGCGAACTTGGAATGGTTACAGGTGGTGTTGTTCCATTTAAATTTAGCAACACAGGAGTTATACCTGATGTAAACAATACGTACAACATTGGTTCAGGTACTGCAAAATACAATACAGTTTATGCAACTACATTTGATGGTATAGCAACTAAAGCAAGATACGCTGACTTGGCAGAAAACTATTCAGCAGATACAGAATACGAACCAGGAACAGTTATTATACTAGGTGGTGCAAAAGAAATTACAACAACTACAACTAAAGGTGATACAAAAGTTATTGGTGTTGTAAGTGAGAAACCAGCATACTTAATGAACAGTGATTTAACAGGTGAGTTTGTAACTCCGGTTGCATTGACAGGTAGAGTTCCTTGCAAAGTTATTGGCAAAACACAACCTGGAGATATATTAGTGTCAAGTGCTATTGCCGGGTATGCAATAGTCAACAACAATCCAGAAGTAGGTACAGTCATTGGTAAAGCAATGGAAACCAAAGACACAACTGAAAGAGGAACAATCGAAATAGTAGTAGGGAAAGTGTAATGGCAAAGCAAGTAATTAACTTAGGTACTAGTCCAAACAAAGGTGATGGTGATCCGTTACGCACAGCGTTTGATAAAGTAAATGATAACTTTGATGAACTATATGTTGATATAAAACAAATTAGATCAGCACAAACAGGCGGTGGTACACTAATTGTTGATACAATTGGTAGTGTACATGGCACTGATAGTACATTACTTGTTGACGGTAACAACAGTAAAATTGTAGGTCCTATAGCAAGTCCTTCTTGGATAGTGCAAGACCAAAATATAGATATAACAACTACAAACACAGGTGTTAATGCAAACATTACACTAGACGCACAAGGTGTTATTACACTGCAAGAAAGTTCTGCAGAAGATTATGTTCAAGTTAGTTCAAACGGGGTTGTACTTTATTCTAATTCAGATATTGCACTACGCACACAAGGACAAGACATACACATTGGTTATGATACACAAAGTGGTAACATTGAAATGGGTCACAACAGTTCAACAGTAAATATCAATGGTAACTTAGATGTAAATGCGTTTACAAAACTTGTTCCACCAAGTTATACAACAGCAGGGCGAAGTGGATTCACAACAGAAGGGTTTATGGTTGTTAACACAACACTAGGACATTTAGAAGCATATGTAAACGGTGCTTGGAGAAAGATGACTCTACAGGATGTAGGTGAACTTACAGATGTAGGTAATGTTATACCAACTGATCTTTCAAACTTAACAGATACAACAAATGTAATTAAGACAGATGTAAGTCAATTGAATGATGCAACCAACGTTATTCCAAGTAGCATAGGTGATTTAGTTGCAGGAGGAAACTTAGGAGATATGCTTGTTAAATCAGCAACAGGTTATGCTTTTGTTGCACCAGTTGTAGAAACACTTACCTTAGCAACCTTGAAAACAGAAGTTGCTAATAGCACAGACTTTGCAGACTTCAAAACACGTATAGCCGCACTTTAAAGGATTTAGTCGATGGAAAAAGAATACATTGTAACACTAAAACAAGGTGTAGATCCAACAGCATTTAGACAAGATATGATTGCTGATAACATGCTACCTTATGTTCCACCAAAGGCAGTTACAGTTGCAAACGAAAGACCTGCAAGTATAAGAAACACCCATTACATGCTTACTGATGTAGAAGCAGATGTATTACAATATGATGAACGTGTAGAAGCAGTTGAACTAAGACCAGACTTGCGTGATGATATTGGAATTGAAAGATTTGCAACACAAACAGGAAATTTTGATAAATCTACAGCAACTTCAGGAGATAATATAAATTGGGGATTGCGTAGAATGAGTGCGTTAGCAAATCCTTATAATTCAAGCGGTGCAGTTGTTGGCGGATATGATCACACACTTACAGGTACAGGTGTTGACTTTATTGTACAAGATTCAGGAATACAAGCAGACCATCCAGAGTTTCAAGATTCATTTGGTAATAGTAGAGTACAAGAAATTGATTGGTATCAAGCACAGTCAGTAGTAAGTGGAACATTACCAGCAGGGTTCTATACAGACTACGACGGGCACGGTACACACGTTGCAGGTATTGCGGCAGGTAAAACATACGGTTGGGCAAAGAACTCAAAAATTTATTCAATAAAAATTGCAGGACTACAAGGATCGCAAGATCCAAACAACGGTATGTCTATTAGTGATATATTTGATGTCGTTAAAGAATGGCACAAAGCAAAGACTCCGGATGTGTTGACTGGAGTAAAACGTCCTACAGTAATAAACATGAGTTGGGGTTACTTTAGTAGATATTTCAGTATTACTGGCGGTAACTATAGAGGCACACCTTGGACAGGTAATTCTAAACTTACAGCCTACGGAATGACAGGTGCATTTGATGGATCAGGTTATAGACATCCTATAAGAGTAGCATCAGTAGATGCTGACGTCGATGAATTAATAGAAGCAGGAGTTGTAGTATGTATTGCCGCAGGTAACAACTATCATAAAATTGCTACAGCAAGTGATCCAGATTACAATAACTATTACACAAATAGTTTCGGACAAACAAAATACTACCATAGAGGCTCATCTCCTTATTCAACAAACGCTATCATGGTTGGAAATATCGATAGTGCATTAGATTCTGGTGGTAAAGAACAAATAGCACAAAGCAGTGAAAAAGGTCCTGGAGTTGATGTATACGCACCAGGTACAAATATTTTTAGTTCAACAAGTACAACAAATAGATTTACAGATGCACAATATGGAACAACAGCATTTAGAATTGCGAACATAGGTGGAACATCTATGGCATCACCTCAAATAGCAGGACTTGTTACAACTTATGCAGAAATACAACCTAATGCAACACCGGCACAACATAAATCATGGATAACAACAAATGCCAAAGAACAATTAAATGAAAATGGTAACACCGGATCGGACTATACTAATTATAGAAGTTTAATGGGCGGAACTAACAGATACGCACATCAAACTTATAACGATCCAGATGTTTTGACTATTGCAGGTGATGAAACTATTGTAGCAGAAGAAGGTGCAGTAGAAGCAACTTATGCTCTGACAGCAAGTGCTTCAAGTGTAGACGAAGGACAAAGTTTTACAATTACGTTGACAACAACAGGACTTGTGAATGGCACAATTATTCCGTACACAATTACTGGTGTTGAATCATCTGACATTTCAGATGCATCTTTAACCGGCAACTTTATTATAGGCACAAACCAAATTTTAACTTTTACAACTACAGCAGATAATTTCTTTGACGATGGAAACGAAACATTCACTCTTTCACTAAATGAAGTTGCAGGAAAAAATGTAAGTGTAACAATTAACGATACTAGTAAGCCAAGTGCAACCTATTCATTAGCAAGTACACGTGATAGTTTAGGAGAAGGCGAGTCAACTACTATTACATTAACAGCAAATAATGTTTTATCAGGAACAACCATTCCTTATACAATTACTGGAGTATCTAGTGCAGATATTAGTGATGAACCGTTATCAGGAACACTGACTGTTGGTAGTGATATGTCTCGTACATACGTAATAACTGCTGACGGATTATTAGAAGGTACAGAAACATTAACATTTTCTGCGGCAGGTGAAACACTAGGTGTACAAATTAACGACACAAGTAACTCACCTATTACCTATAATTTAGTTGCAACAGCAGGTTCAGTAAATGAAGGACAATCATTTGATGTTGATTTGATTGTTGAAAATGGTATACCAGGTGTAACTTTACCTTACACAGTCACAGGAATAAGTGCAACAGATTTATCTGCAGGATCTATAAGTGGCAATTATGTAACAGGAACACAAACTACACAAAGTTTTACAATAGCAGAAGATTTTACTACAGAAGGTACAGAAACATTTACAATAACTTTAACAACAATTTCAGGCATCTCAGCATCAGTTACAATTAACGATACAAGTACAACATTAGTAGCAGGAGATGAAATTATAACAACACCAGGCTCTGGTAGTTTTACAATACCAGCAGGAGTAACAAGTATAAGTGTTATGGCTGTAGGTGGTGGAGCAGGTTGTGGTACAATATCCGCACTAGGAGCAGGACAAATGACTGGTGGAGGAGGAGCAGGTGCTTTAGGTATTAGTAATAACCTAAGTGTTACTCCTGGTGAAACTTTAACCTATACGATAGGTGCAGGTGGTGCAGGTAATAACGATGGTGGAGACACAAGTTTTATATGTAATGGACAAAACTATATAGCCGGGGGTGGAAAAACAAGTCCATCAGTCGCAATGAATAGTCTATCAGTGTATGAACGCAAAGCGGGTGGCTTAGGTGGTACTACAACAGGACCATTTACTATAAGCAAAGCAGGAGGCCAAGGTGGAGACTCATATAGATATAACTTAGACGGTGCAGTTGTTGGCGGTGGCGGAGGCGGCGCTGGTGCAGGTGCTGTAGGCGGACCTGGACAACCATACAATACTCTTTTAGGTTACAGCAATGCAGAAACATCACCTTACAATTGGACCACAAGCACAACTGGTAATATAATATGTAAAGCCATAAGCCATGTAGGCGGAGTCAGAGTAAAAATTGACGTAAGACCTGGAGGATCAGCAAGTTATCCAAACGAATACACATATCTTTTACAAAAGAAATTTGCAGATATTTTATCTACAAGTGCAACATGGGTAGACAGTTCAAATGGCAATCAAGATTATGATGCTTACTATATACTTGTGCGTAACGGTACAGACGCTCCTAAGTATGTTTATCAAAGTACATCAAAAGATTTTGGTTCAACTGCAACAGCAATTTTAGATGGTGCGAATGATGTAGTATATGCATTTGCTACTACAACAACATTTGCAAGTACAGCAGATTATGGAGGATCTAGTTTTGCACTAAGTGGCAGTTTTACTAGTTCAACTGACACAGTAACTATTATAGAATTTAGAGGTGGCGTGGCAACAAATGCTACAGACTTAAACACAACAAAACTTGCAGAAATAAAATTATATGAAGAAGGCAATGTAAAACTAAGACCTCAACAAACTGCCGGTACAGGAGGTGGACACGGTTTTACTGATAACTGGACAAGTGGTACAGGAATTACTTTTGGTGCAGGAGGTGGTGGTACAACACTAACAAGAAAACTTACAGGACTTAGAGGTGATCATGCAAACATAACTGTTCCTACAATTTCAGTTCCAGGAACTACTCGAACTACATCAGGTGTTGCAGGACAAAAAGGAAATAACGTAGATACAGTATCGCCAGCAGTAACAAGTCATGAAGTAGGTGGCGGTGCAGGTGGCGTAATGGTTATGGGACTTGCTACATCAGGAAGTCAAACTAGAGCAGAAACTGGACAGTCCGGCGGTATATGGATAATGTATCCAGGTAGCAGAGATAAATTTGAAGCACCGCAATATACACTTGCATCAAATAAAACTAGTGCAAACGAAGGCAGTACATTTAGTATTACTACAAATAACAATCTTAGTACTACTGATCCGCAACTTCCAATACCATTTGAAGTAACAGGTGTTGCTACTACTGATATTGATATGACTGGATTAGTTACAACTTACGGAAACATTAGAGGTTCGCTTACACAAGTTGCAAATAGTAAAACTTTTACAGTTACAGCAGACGATACATTTGATGGTGCAGAAACATTTAATTTTAAACTAATTGAAAGTTTAACAGCAACAACACAAGAAGACGACAATCACTATCTGCCATTTATGACAGATAATGCACAATCAAAAACGGTCGCAATTAATGATACAAGCGATGGTACACAAGAAGCATTCACAGGTACAGTAACCAATAGTGGAGCATCTGGGTATGTATGGAATTCAGGAAGTGATAGAAACGGATCAATTAGTGGACAAAATCCAGGAGTTGTGTATGATAGAGGGGACACAATAAATTGGACAATTAATGCATCAGGACATCCGTTCTTTATTAAAGATGTACAAGGTAGCGGAACAGCAAATCAAACAAATGGTGTAGTCAATCAAGGAACTGTAAACGGTACTATAACCTATACACCTACAGTTGGTGGACGTAAATATTATCAATGTAGTATTCACAATGATATGAATGGAGAAATTTATATTTCTGACAAGCATTGGACAACAACACATTATGGACCTACTACTTCACGTTCTGCAAATACAACATTTCAATTTGTTGCACACGCAGGAAGCGGAGCCTCGATTGCAATTGAACAATTAGATAGCGGTTCAAATAAAACTTGTGCATTAATAAAATATACCGACAGAGGATCTCCAATTTGGAGGCGTACATTTACCCAAAATTATATTGTAACAGGTGCAGTAGTAGATAGTGCAGAAAATATTTACGTAGGATATAGTGGTTCATGGAATTGGGAAACTAATACACCAAGTGCTGATTATCCTAGTGATGCATATATAACAAAATTAAATGCATCAGGTACTGCTCAATGGCAACGTAACTATTCAGATAGTGATGGAAATGCATTAGCAATAAAGGCTATGACATTTGCAAATGACGGCAACATAATTGCAGTTGGTGCAAACTACTTACAAAATTTTGATAGCGGTATGTGGCTTATTAAAGTAAACATTACAAATGGTGATGTAATGGGTGTTAAGAAAGCAAATCCTACTTCTAAAAAAGGAGAAGCACAAGATGTTACTGTAGATTCATCGGGTAATATATATGTTGTTGGTACAGAAATAAAAAGCGATGGTACAGAACAAACTGTATTTGCACGTAAATTTAATTCTTCGTTAGGCATAGTATGGAATAAATTTTGGTACGTACCTACAGCAACAGGAACAGGATTTAATCCTGCAGGTATAACTGTAGATGAAAATGACGATCCTATAATAGGTTTTGGTCATGTTGATAGTCCGCAAGTAAATTTTGAGCAATCTCATATTTGTAAACTTAATCCACTTACTGGAATTATTGCAACTGACTGGGTGATAAATGATATAGGTGAACAAGATATCACTGGAGATTACAGAGCAACTAAACCTAAACTAAGAGATATTGATTTTGATACTGTTAATAATAAAATAATTGCAGTAGGAGAACAAAATAAAGATAGTACAAATACTAATAAAAGAGGTATGGTGTTATCATTCAGCACTAGTCTTAGTAATACAAAATTTAGAAACTTGCATACAAGTGCAAGTGCAAATTTGAATGTATCATTACATAAATGTAGTTTAGATAACTCACTTAATCCTAATAATAGACTTTGGGTAAGCGGCGAAGGTGTAAGTTCTACTCAAACTAGTTTAGGTAGAGTAGGAGGTGTAATTGCAAGTGTACCAATTAATAATTCAGATACAACTACAACAACTGTGAATATAGAAGATTGGTCATACGAAGTACACGGAAGTGTAACTGTAGACGGAAACTCCCCTCTAACACAGCATGATACAGGAATGACAATTGACGACAGTACAGCAACAGCATCAGGCTTAGTTAACGGGACTACAAGCACATCTGTGAGTAATTTTGTAGAATACAAAATGGTACTTGATACAAGTATAACATCAGAGCCAGAAGCAGAAACGCCAACATACTCATTAACTTCAAGTGCAACTAGTGTTAATGAAGGACAAAGTTTTTCAATTACATTAGATACAACAAATGTTGCAAATGGTACAAATGTTCCATATACAATTACAGGAGTTTCAAGTGCTGATATTAATGGTGTAAGTTTGACCGGAGTATTTACTATATTAAACAATAGTGCATCAGTGACAATAAATGTTACCGCAGATAATATTACAGATTAGGGTAATAAATACAATATAAGGATAATAATATGACTATACAGAACATAAACATTGGAAATATTGCAAACGACGGTACAGGTGATGATCTAAGAGAAGCATTTCGTAAAGTAAATGAAAACTTTGATGAATTAGATTTACGACAACCAGAAGCAACAACAGCCGCTGGTATAGGAACAGGCGTTGCTGTATTTGCAGGCAAAGTAGGCGATCAATTAACATTCAAAAATTTTACAGCAGGAACAGGAGTTGCAGTACAATCAGTTGCTGGTAATGACATTCAAATAAGTGCAAACTTACAAGGATTTCTAGTAATAACTGATAATGGAAGCATGAACGTAGACGACGGTGAAACTTTACGTGTAATTGGTGGACCTGGAATAGATACAAAAATGGTAGGAAATGTGTTGTCTATTTCTGCAGAGGGAGAAACAGGCGATGAAGGTTTTGATTCAAACTTAGATTTTGGAGCAATAAACCCTAACATTTTAAGCCATGCAGGTTTCTTACAATTTAATACAACGATAGACTATGGAACAATTACAAGCCCAGAAACTAAATTTAATAGTAATCTAGGAGCCATTGCAGTATAATGTCACATTGGACAAAGCCATCTGGAACTACATTAGTTACAACTAATGAAGAAGAAACTATTTCTATAGGTTTACCTATAACAACTACATCTTCTACAATAAATTATTCAGTAACTTTTCAATATGTTGTCAATGGCAACAAATATTTTATTGATGGCGTACAACAACCTACTTTGGAATTGATAGAAGGTAATACTTATATTTTTGATTGGTCTGCTTCGTCAACTCACCCTCTAAGATTTTCAACTACATCAGGAGGCACACACTCAGGCGGGACAGAATATACAACAGGAGTTACAGTTGATATGGTTAATTTCAAAACAACTATTGTAGTTCCTATATCAGCACCTACACTCTATTACTATTGTCAGTATCATACAGGAATGGGTGGACAGGCCAACACACCATCAAACAGTCCAACTATTGAAATAATTGCAGGTACTTTACCTCCAGGATTAAGAATTTTTCAAAACAACATTATTGGTACTCCTAAACAAGTTGAAAGACAAACTACATTTAAATTTGTGCTAAGATCAACTATTGGCACTGATATTCATGACAGGACTTTTCAAATAATAATAGACGGTCCAGATGATCCTTTATGGAAAACAGAGCAAGGTAGACTACCAGTAGGAAATCCGCCAAATAATAATAGATATTTCATTTTAGATAATGAAATAATCGATTTCCAATTAGTAGCAGAAGACGTAGATCTTCCTGCAGACAAAAGTTTAGAGTTTTGGATAGAAAAAGGCGACGGAGAATTACCTCCTGGTATATCTTTAAGTAACACAGGTAAACTATCAGGCGTAGTTGAACCATTGCTTGCTTTAGATAAAAAATCAAAACAAGGTCAATACGATACAGCAAATTATGATATGTATTTGCATGATTTTTCAAACAAAAGTAGTTTGTATTTTCAAGGACAAGTAATACCTAATTATGTATATAATCCTCCTAAAAAACTAAACAGACATTATGACTTTAAAGTAAGTGTAAGTGATGGATTAGCAATAGTCAAAAGAAACTTTACTATCTTTGTAGTAGGCGAAGATTTTTTAAGAGCAGATAATATTGTTGTACAAGTTGCTACAGGTGTATTTACAGCAGACAATACATATGTTAGAACTCCTATTTGGATAACTCCTAGTGACTTTGGTTTTAGAAGAGCAAATAACTATGTGACATTGTTTTTAGAAGTTTTAAAAAATGAAAATCAAAGAGGTGCAATAAGATATGTGTTGCAGGCAACAAACGACGATGGCACTGCTAGTGTTATTCCAGCAGGAATGACAATAGATCCAGACACAGGTGAAATAGCAGGTCGTGTAGCATACCAGCCAGCAATTACTACAGAATATAAATTTACAGTTAGAGCAGAACTTTTGATAAGTGAACAAAATGTAGTTGAAGTTGCAACATTTAAAGATAAAACATTTACCGTAAAATTACTAGGTGACGTAGATAGTAGCATTGCATGGATTAGTAAAACTAAATTAGGAACTATACCAGCAAATCAAATAAGTGTTTTTAAAGTTCAAGGTACTACTACAGTTCCAGATGCTCCATTATTATACACATTGAAAAGTGGAAAATTACCTCCAGGTTTAACACTACAATATAATGGTGAAATTACAGGTTCGGTTATACAGTTTTCTGATAGTGAAAGAAACGGATTAACTTTTTTCGATAATGATAATATGACATTTGATAATGATACTACAAGTATAGATAGAAACTATACTTTCACTGTACAAGCAGAAGATAGATTTGGATTTAGTGCAACAACAAAACAATTTGTAATCGAAGTAATTGATGACGATGATAGACAGTATAGTAATCTTTATATGAAACCATTTTTAAAAGAATCTAAAAGATTAGAATACCAAGAATTTATAAGTAATCCTGCAAACTTTCCACCAACAAGTATATATAGACCAAATGATCCAAATTTTGGCATACAACGTGATATAAAAATTTTAGCGTATGCAGGAATTGAAACAAAAACAATAACTGAATTTGCTACGGCTAGTAAAAAATGGCACAGAAAACGTAGATTCAATGTTGGAGCACTTAAAAGTGCAGTTGCAAAAACACCAGGTACACAAGATGTAATATATGAAGTAATATATGTTGAATTAATTGATCCTTCAAAAGCAAAAAAAGGAGAAACAAAAAAGACATTTGTACAACGTGGACCTGAACAACTAAAAGCAGATATGGCGGCTTATGCTAATCATCCAAATGGCACACCTACTTTACTTGATAATTCAAATGTAAATAGAAATACAGAACAGTATAAATTTATGACTGATGATACACAATTAGATCTTGGCGATACTGTACAAACTATTGCGACAGGCGAAACTCTTACAGCCACAGCAAATACAGATACAGATCCATTTGTGTTCAATAATGATCCTGTTGTTAAAGCAGATAGTGATGCAGTTTTAGCAAGTGGTGGCCAAGGTAAAAAATATATAAGCAATATAACAAACATGCAAGATAGTATAAAAGCATTAGGTAGAACAGAATATGACTTTTTACCTTTATGGATGCGTACTCCACAAACTGCTGGAGAGCAAGAAACAGGATTTGTGTTAGCAATGCCATTATGCTATTGCAAGCCAGGAACAAGTAACGAAATTATGATTAACCTTAGAAACAGAGCATATGATTTCAAAAAATTAGATATTGAAATTGATAGATATATTATTGATAGTGTTGTAGGTAACTCAAATGATCAATATATTCTATTCGGAAAGTATAATTATAATGCATAACACTGATAAATACGAGTAGGAGAATAAGATATGGCCATTACTACAAACAGTTCTAATATTGGAACAATTAATGCAGATTATCCACAAGCAGGTGTAGATAACGACTCACAAGGCTTTAGAGATAACTTCAGTAAAATTAAAGCAGAACTAACAAATGCTCATGCAGATTTAACAGCATTAGATACAAATGCAGTAAAGAACAATGATGCAATAACTAACATGCAAGGTAACACAATTAACAATGTGGTACTTAATAGATCTTCACAAAAATATTATAGTGGTGGTGTATTAACAACAGCAGGTGTAAGACCAGTTAGTTATGAAATTGCAACTTATCATGCGTACACAATTAATAGTGCAGGAATTACTTTACAAGTTACTGATTGGCCATCTAGCGGTAAGTATGCTGAACTAGTACTGGAACTCAAAAGAGGCGGCGATATTGCAGACACAACAAGCACTTATGATATATCTTTTACTTCAGGTACAGCAAACGGTGTAATTAAAACGGAACAAGCCTTTGTCCACCCAACAGCCATTGCAGATCCTACCCATCCTAAAATTTATAGATTTTGGACTATTGATGGCGGACAAACAGTTTATGGAGAATTCATTAGTGGCATCTTCTCTAAAGTCCTTTAATCCATTAGTTAATAGTTTTGATGATCTGTCAGACATTGAAATAGAAGAAAAAATAATAGAATTAAATAAAAAATTCTGGATGACACACAATCCGCAGGTAAAAGAACAAATTACGGCTATTCTTGATATGTATAAAGCAGAGATGGAAGGTCGCAGAGCAAAACCAAAAATTAATAGTCAAGATAGCGATAATTCTCTTGACAATCTTATTAATATCAGTTAAAATACAAGTATGCTTATGAAAACAGATGAACTAGGTATTCCACGATTCTCTAATAAGGATCTTATTGATATGATCTATACTGGTCATAGTGATAAGTGTCATGTGGTACTATGTGATCAATCTGACGACATAGATAAATTTAACAAAGCAATGGAAGAACAAGGTATGAATCCGTTGCAAAAATATATTCCATTAGATGTAGATCAAAAGACTTTTGACGGAGTATGTCAAGGTGAATGGTTTATGCCAGAAGAATATAAAACTATACACGTTGAACAATATGTATTAGGAAGATTAATTACTGATGGTTACAAAGCACAAGGTCCTGAATATAGAAGGGCATTTGAAGAACTCCAAGAATTTAAAAAACGTGGTATGGAAAACTTACTACGTTATATGATATATATGGTAGATTTTATGCGTGAAAATAGCATTGTGTGGGGTGTAGGTAGAGGTAGTAGTGTAGCAAGTTATGTGCTATACTTAATAGGCGTACATAGAATAAACTCAATCCAATATGGCCTGGATTGGCGTGAGTTCCTTAGATAAATACGTACATAATAAAGGAGGTATATTATGCCTGTAAGACAACAACAAAAGAAAACTTACCAAACTTTTCAAGGTAAGCAAATTGACATGGATACGTTGCGTCAGCGTAATGAGTTGACTCCAGCAGTTGGTAATGCTCGTGTAAATGCACGTGGCGACGAACTTGGTCCTGGTGGCAAAATTATTAAAAAGCGTGATGATGTAATTCGTGATTATTACGAAGAACATCCGCAAGCGGCTCCAGATGAAGTAGCACAAGTAGAACAGCCTGTAGAAGAAGTAGCAGAACCTGTTCAAACTAAAGCCCAAAAGAAATCTACAGAAAATGCTAAAAAAGCAAAAGCGGCTGAAAAAGCAGATGCTGAAGATGATTGGGTAGAAGACGCAGACGGCAATTTTGTAAAAAGAGGTGACTAGTGGATACGTTAGCAAAATTTGAAGGAAACTTAACCGCAATAGGAAATAGAGTTCTTGTAAGTGATATGTACTTTGGAGAACAAACTACTAAAGGCGGAATCATTCTTACCTCAGATGATGGAAATGTTAGAGGCATTTATCCACGCTGGGGTAAAGTTCATAGTAAAGGACCAAAGAACAAAGACGATTATAAAATAGGTGATTGGATCCTAATAGAACATGGTCGTTGGACACGAGGTATTACAATGACAAATGAAGGCGAAGATGAGATTGTTTTAAGAATGGTTGAGTCAGAAAGTGTATTAGCATACTCAGAAGAAAAACCTGATGATGTGCAAATGAGTAACAGTAGTATAGGTGACTATGCTCCTGACGCAATTGACCCAAGTGGGTTTGTTAACGCTAATTAGAAAGAAACAAAATTGGAAAACATAGATCTAAAGAAATATGAAAACTTTGTAGCGACTGTAACATCTGCACAAAGTAACGAAACAAAGGCACTTAGTAACCAACTAGAGGCACTAGAAAATGAAAGTGGTGTAAACATGGCACTACTACTTACAGGCGGAATAGGCCTGTCATCGGAAACTGGAGAATTCAATGAGATTGTTAAAAAATGCATATTCCAAGGCAAACCACTTAACGATGAAACTATATTTCATGCTAAACGAGAACTTGGCGATATTATGTGGTATTGGATTAATAGTTGTCGTGCTCTTGGGCTTGACCCAAATGACGTAGTAGCAGAAAATGTAAACAAACTTAAATCACGTTACCCAGGTGGCGAATTTAATGTTTACTATTCAGAGAATCGTAAAGATGGGGACCTTTGATTCAGAAATTCAAAAATGGATTAAAGAATTTGTATCAACGCACAATGAACAAATCGGAAAAGTTCCGTGTCCTTTTGCAAAACAGGCTATGCTTAAAGAGAGAATTAATTATCTCTCAGTAGAAAAGCATACTATATTACCTATAATAAATTCCCTTGCTGATAACTGGGATGACAAATATGAAGTTGTTGTTGTCTATTGTCCTACAGAAGATTTAACTCCTAAAGAACTTTCAAAAATTGTAAAAGACTTCAATGATATTGCTATGACTAAAGATATAGTAGCATTAGAAGACCATCCAAACGACCCAGAAATATTAAATGGGGAAACCATGAATTTTGGTAAATGTATATTAGTACTAGTCCAAAGGCTATCAAAGTTAAACAACGCAAGTGAAATTTTAAAGAAACAAGGGTATTATGATAATTGGCCAAAAGAAAACTATGATGATGTTGTAAGATGGAGAACAAAGTGAGTGATATATATTCTAGGATTGATTTAACTAAAACAAACTATAGGATGTCTAAATCCGCAGTATTACTTGAAAATCCGCCAGTAGAAGAATTGCAAGAAATATACGATCAATATTGTAAGTACAAACAATTTGAAAGTGTAATGCCTTTGTTTAATGAAGACTTATGTGCGCCACGCAGTGATATAATTGGATATTACAATAACAAAAAACTAATTGCATTTAGTTTTTACCATAACTTTAATAAACATAATGTAGAAGCAATACAATTTGCTTGGAACTACAAGAATCCTAAATTATTCTTAGGTTTAAAAAGTCTACGCCACGAATGTGCATATTACAAAGCCAAAGGTGTTAAGTACATATACGTTGGCACTCCAGATGAATACAAAAAGCAAATTAACGGTTTTGAAATATTAGGATCACAATAATATATGATATGGACAGAATGGGATAAACTTACAGAGATTATTGTCGGTTCTACTTATGACACAAAATCCTTAGAACAATTCGATGACGCACAGTTTGTTGATAGTATGTCAAAGATACTAGAAGAAACAGAACAAGATTTTAAAAAATTATCAAATACATTTGAATCATCAGGTGTCAAAGTTTACAGACCAAAAAATATACCTTTGCAATCTGAAAGCACAAGACAATGGAAATCAAAATTTCCATATCCTGCTATATGTCCTCGTGATCATCATATAGTTTATGGAGATACTATTATTAATACTATAGGTGGTGACTGTAATAGATATACTGAAAGTGATTACTTCCTAGATATTATGTTAGAAAAACATAAAGAGGGAAGAAACTATATTGCAATGCCTAAACCATTGTTACAAAATAAGTATCAAAATTACGAAATAATGGAACCTCAGATAATGTATCATGCCGCAAATATTATAAAATGTGGTGATACTTTAATTCATTCAAAAACGTATCATGATCCTGCAGGACTTGACTCTATGCTAGGAACAAAGACAGGATTAGAATGGGTAAAAAGAAATATAGGTTGTGAAACTAAATGGATAGAAGTACCTGGTTGTGGACATGTTGATGGTATGTTAGCACTTATCAAACCTGGATTGTTAATGACATGGAATGAAGAATACATACCAGAAGAATTAAAACATTGGGATAAGATTATCCTTACACCGTGGGATTTACCTGATTGGTTTCATGAAATAAGAACACAACATTTTTATAAAGATAAAGTAGAAAAATGGTTATCTCATTGGATTGGCTACGTAGATGAAACAGTGTTTGATTTGAATGTAGTAAGTATTGATGAAAATACAATAATTACAAATGGTCATGACAAAAGAATCGAAAATGAGTTAAAGAAATATGGTGTTGAAATGATACCGTTTAACTTCAGACATAAATATTTCTGGGACAGTGGATTACATTGTGTTACTTTAGATTTAAGCAGACAAGGAGAAAGACAAAATTATGTATAATTTCGCAGATGTCTTTGAATGGTATGACCTTGTAGTCATAGCAATATTTGCTAAGGTAATGCAAGTACTAGTGCTTCTTACATTAGCAGGAGGAGGATTCACAACTGCTACAATTTTATTTGTAGTGTGGGAATTATGGAAAGCATACGAAAGGTTTAGAGCAAAAATATGAAATTAAGCAAAGTTGAAGAACAAGGTGTTAAGATAGCAAAAGTACATACTCCAAGTAACAAAGATCAAAAATTCGATATAGAAAAAGAAATAAAAGAAATAAAGGAACTTCTTAAAGAAATCCTCCAAAATATTGCAAAAACTTCTTGACTTCTTTGCAGTTTTCTTATATAATAACACAATATAGGAGTATAACATGAAATTACCTGAACAAAAGAATACTGGAATCGGCACAGCCGGTGCGGCAGGCATTGCACTTATGATCCTTCATATTACAAATTACTTAACAGGATGGGCATGGCCCATATTGTATATCTTCTTGATTTTAGTAGGCATGGGTATGGAGAATAAAAAGAAATGAAGGAACTATGGGTAGAGAAATATCGACCAAAAACTGTTGACGGTTATGTGTTTAGAGATGAGGCACAACGTAATCAAGTAAAAACTTGGATTAAAGATAAAACTATTCCGCATTTATTGTTTAGCGGAAATGCTGGTATTGGTAAAACAACACTTGCAAAACTTTTATTTAACGAACTCGAAATAAATGATTTAGATATATTAGAGATTAATGCTAGTCGTACAAATAGTGTTGATGATGTTAGAGATAAGATTGTTAACTTTGTACAAATGATACCTTTTGGAGATTTTAAAGTTGTATTACTTGATGAGGCTGATTATCTATCGCCAAACGCACAAGCGGCATTGCGTGGTGTAATGGAAGAGTATCATACTACTGCACGTTTTATTCTTACTTGTAACTATCCGAACAGAATTATTCCAGCACTACACAGTCGTTGTCAAGGTTTTCATATTGCTAAAATAGATCAAACAGAGTTTACTGCAAGAGTCGCAGAGATTCTTATCACAGAAGGTGTTACTCCAGACTTAGATACACTTGACACATATGTAAAAGCAACATATCCAGACTTGCGTAAATGTATTAATACAGTACAAATGAATTCACAAGATGGAGTGCTTAATAAACCTAATGAAGGTGACACTGGCGAAAGCGATTGGAAACTTGATATGGTTGAATTATTTAAAGCAGGAAAAATTACAGAAGCACGTAAAATGCTATGTGGTACAATACGTCCGGAAGAAATGGAAGATGTATATCGTTGGCTTTATGACAACATTGAATTATTTGGAGATGAAGAAAAACAAGATCAAGCAGTATTAACAATTAAACAAGGGTTAGTAGATCACACACTTGTAAGTGATCCAGAGATTAATTTATCAGCAACACTTATTCGACTAGCGAGATTGTAATGGAAATTAAAGAAGAATATGATGGATTCATAGGTATCTATGATAATGCTTTTGATAAAGGATATATTAAAGAATTAATTAAATTTTTTGAGGCAAGTAAAGACTTACCATTAGTACAAGAATCAAACGAAATGCGTCATAGTGTAGATCAAGATTCGCTTTTATTTCTTGATCCTCAAAATATACAACATGTAAACAAATATTATGCTGAATATTTCTTTAAAATATTATGGGAAAAAGTTATTCCGTTATATACAAAGAAGTTTAGCATTCTTGGACTAATACAATTAGCCGGTGAAGAACTGAAAATGAAAAGAATAAAACCAGGCGGTGGATTTCATAGTTGGCATTATGAAGGCTTAGCAGAAGGAGCAAAGCGTAAATTAGTTTGCCAATTATATTTAAATGATATTCCTAACGCAGGCGAAACAGAATTTTTATATCAAAATAAACGTATGGAACCAAAAGAAGGTAGACTGTTAATTTTTCCTGCAGATTGGACACATACACATAGGGGTAATCCTCCTATTGGAGTGATTAATAAATATATAATTACAACTTGGCTGTTTGAGGCTCCAAAATGATATGACATACCTAGTAGTTGACAACTGCATCAAATGCAAACATATGGATTGCGTTGAGGTATGCCCTGTTGACTGCTTTTATGAAGGCGAAAATATGCTTGTTATAAATCCAGACGAGTGTATAGACTGCGGAGTATGTGAACCTGAATGTCCAGCCGATGCTATTGTTTCTGATAATGCACTTGCAGGCAGTGAACTTGCTAAATGGATGAATATTAATACAAAATATTCACAAGAAATGGATTGGCCTGTAGTCACAGCAATACATGATGACAAACCTTCAGCAGAAGAGGCAGAAAAAATGAATGGAGTAAAAGACAAATATGAAAACCATTTTTCGGAGAAACCAGGAAATGGCGACTAAGAATAAAAAATTACTAAATGATATTGTACGTATAAGTGTTCTTGAAGAAGAAGTTGAATACTATAAAACATTATTGCAACCACACGATACAGGACATATACATACAACAATAGGCTTTTTACGTAGACGTATACAGGAATTAAAAGGAGAAGCACCATGGCCGCTAGACTAGTAAGTTATAGCAAAGCAACACCAGAGTTTGAATCAGAAGGTTTAACAGATTTACAAGAACTAATTGCGTTTTGTGCAAAGGTATCAAACCCTGCCGCTCAAATTAACACAGAAACAAGTGAACGTTTAATCAAGTACTTAATAAAACATGCACATTGGTCTCCTTTAGAAATGGTAAACGCAGTAATTGAAATTGAAACTACTCGTGACATTGCACATCAGATTGTTAGACATAGAAGTTTTGCATTCCAAGAATTTAGTCAAAGATATGCAGAACCAGGCGAAATGGGAGAATACTTTATTACAAGCGAAGCACGTTTGCAAGACAATAAAAATAGACAAAACTCTATCGAAATTGATATGTCTGAACCAGGCATGGCTGAACTTATTGTTGGTTGGGAAGAAAAACAACAAGATGTAATCTATACTGCCGGTAAAGCATATGATTGGGCAATTAACAATGGTATTGCTAAAGAGGTAGCACGTAAAGTATTACCAGAAGGCCTTACCAAAACTAGATTATATATGAACGGTACAATACGTAGTTGGGTACACTACATTGAATTACGTAGTGCAAATGGCACACAGAAAGAACATATGGAAGTTGCACACGCCTGTGCTAAAGTTATTTCTGAAGTGTTTCCGTTAGTTGAAAGTTTGAAAGGGGCTTAGAGCCCCCTTCGTTTTAATCTTTATCCGTCCCCATATACCTCGAGAACTTCTTTGACTGCGTCATGTCTTTCTATATCTCCCTTTGCAAATTGGACTATGTCCAGGTGTGACGTATCGCTGTTTCGTAGTAATTGTGTAAAATTAATTAATCCGTTATCACGTATACGATCAGCCTGATGTAGATCGCCTGTTACTGCCATCATTGAGCCTTGTCCTAAACGTGTTAATAACATCTTCATCTGGTTTGGTGTTGCGTTTTGCATTTCATCTGCAAGTATAAAACTATGTTTAAAGGTTCTGCCACGCATATAAGCCAAAGGTGCTATTTCAATAATACCTTCTTCTATCATGCCTTCTATTTCGCGAGCATTAAAATATTCACGTAACACATCAAAAATAGGTCTAGTCCATGGCGCCATTTTTTGTTCTAGCGTACCTGGTAAATGACCAAGATCTTCATCAACAGACACTGCTGGTCTGGTAACAATTATCTTGTCAACTCTACCTTCTTTGAATAACTTAACCGCTACCTGTACTGCCAACAGAGTTTTACCTGTTCCTGCCGGGCCGATGCCAAAGACTATGTCTTTCGATGGCTCTAACAGTTTAAGCACGTATTGTTCTTGGTTTCTATTGCGGGGTAGTATTGTTACGGATTGTTTTTTCTTTGTAAAAGAATTAAGTTCAACCACGTTACTGTGGGTGAAAGTTTTTTGCCTTGCGGCTTTTCTTTTTGCTCCCATTAAGTCCTCCTATTGGATATGGAGTAGGGTCTGCGGTAGAACGCACTGCCCTACAAAAGTATTTACCTTAAAAATGCGTGATCAATAAGATAACTTAACTATTTTAATACGATAAATAACATAGTAAGAATGGAAGACTTGTAAATGGAAGATGTATACGACTTAGTTAAAAACGTTGAAGGCATATACGAAAGTAATACTGCCTTTGCAGTTCTTAAGGATTTTGAACGTGTATTAGACGAATTAGACATATACGTTTATGATAATTGGGAAGATGGTGAATTACTAGCAGGGCCTGAAATAGAAAGACACTGGGTAACTTGTGCATTTATGTGGCCACGGGATAGAATGCCTGATCCTATGGGAGGCAAAAGACTCCTTGACTATGACTGTAAAGTATTTTACAAAAAAGACTCTATTACAGTACCAAGAAAAATACGCAAACCAGATGATATTCGTCCGGGAACAAAAAAGGGCAAATTGGACCGTAAACCTATTTGGGTTGTTAAAGTCCAAATGCCAAAAAAATTAATTGTTGACATGTATAGTGGACAACAAGAAATGCAAAACTTTAATACAGAGCCAGCAGTAGATGCAGGTGCTCAAGCAGG
>TARA_B100000963_G_scaffold93746_1_pt1 | contig 30775 bp, 34 predicted proteins | sample TARA_B100000963 | Tara Oceans TARA_B100000963 (sample SAMEA2622097) | marine metagenome | biome: marine biome (ENVO:00000447); feature: surface water layer (ENVO:00002042); material: "saline water (ENVO:00002010), including plankton (ENVO:xxxxxxxx)" | depth 5 m | reverse complement strand
TTATTATTTCTTGATCTAGAAGGTTTTCTGTCTCTTGAGTTTTTAGACTCTCCACCCTCAGCCTCTTCGGGAATTTCTAAGTCCTCAACTGGAGAAAGGCTTACTTTACCATTCTCAATTGAATCAACATTGACTTTAATCTTGTCCCCTACTGAAACAACAGCTTCTGTGTTATTTACTCTTTTATTTGAATGAAATTTAGAAACATGTAATAAACCGTCTCTACCAGGAAGGATATTAACAAATGCTCCGTATGTAGCAACGCTAACTACTTCACCATCATACTGTGCCCCAACTTCTGCTTCTGGTGGATCAATAATCAACATGACCATTTCTTTACCAGCTGCTATTGCTTCTTCCTCAGTAGAACCTAAAGTTAAGATACCATCATCGTCAATTTCAACAGAACAACCTGTTTCTTCTTCAATTTTTCTAATATTTTTACCTTTTGGTCCAATAACTTCACCAATTTTGTCTTTTGGTAATTCAATATTTTCTAATCTAGGTGCATTTCCAGAAAGATTCTCTGCTGGTTGAGCTATGGTGTCTTCCATAATATCAAGAATGTGATGCCTAGCATCCATAGCTTGATTTAACGCTTTTCTTAATACGTCTGCTGGAAGTCCTTCTATTTTCATATCTAATTGCAATGCAGTTATTACATTTCTAGTCCCAGCCACTTTAAAGTCCATATCACCAAGAGCATCTTCAGCTCCCAAAATATCTGTTAAGGTTACATAATTATCATCTTTTGAAATTAAGCCCATAGCTATTCCTGCAACATGCTCTCTAATCGGAACACCAGCAGCCATCAAGGATAAACTAGATGCACAAACTGATGCTTGTGATGTAGATCCGTTAGATGAGATTGCCTCACTAACAACTCTTATTGTGTATGGGAAATCTACTTTAGGTGGAATTACAGGTACTAAAGCTTTTTCAGCTAATGCACCGTGACCTATTTCTCTTCTTTTTGGTCCTCTCATTGGATAAGCTTCCCCAGTTGAATAAGGCGGAAAGTTATAATGATGCATATATCTTTTTGATGTAACCGTATCAATAGTATCTAGCATCTGCTCTAATCTAGACATGCCTAATGTTGTTACATTTAATACTTGAGTTTCACCTCTTAAAAATAAAGATGAACCATGTACTGTTGGAAGTAAATTTATCTCCGCAGAGATATTTCTTATATCTGTAGGAGTTCTTCCATCTAGTCTTGATCCTCCAGATAATACTCTATCTCTTACAGTATTTTTAACAATTGATTTGAAGGCCAATTTAATTGCTTTTGTATTATCCTCATCTTCACTAAGGTATTTCTCAATAACTTGTTCTTCAAGCTGATTTTGCTTTTCACTTCTTTCAGCTCTATCTGTTAAGGCTGTTGCTGATTCAATATCAGAACCAAACTCTTCATTAATTTGATTTTTCAATTCTTCAGAAAAATCTTCAACAATAGGCCATTCCACTTGAGGAACTTCTCTTTTTGCAACTAGCTCTTTTTGAGCTTCTATTAATTTTGCAATATATTCTTTTGATGAATCGATACCGTCAGCAACAATATTTTCTGAAGGAGCAATGCTTCCTTCTTCTATCATTGAAAGTGCATTATCTGTAGCACCAGCTTCAACCATAACGATATCTACTTCGCCACTACTGTTTAAACTTCCTGCAACAACCATATCAAATACTGATTCTTCTAACTCTGAATTTGTTGCTTGAACAACCCAGTTGTCATTAATTAATGACATTCTCACTGCTCCAACTGCTGATTCAAGTGGTACTCCAGCTAATTGTAAACCGAGTGAAGCTGCATTAAGAGCTAAAATATCATACTCATTCTCATTATCAACGCTTAAAACAGTTGCAATAATTTGTGTTTCGCATCTAAATCCATCTTTAAATGATGGTCTTAGTGGCCTATCTATTAGACGACAGGCTAAAATAGCTTTTTCTGTTTGTCTTCCTTCTCTTCTAAAAAATCCACCAGGGATTTTTCCAGCTGAATACATTCTCTCCTCGACATCAACAGTTAAAGGAAAAAAGTCAATTCCATCTCTTACTGATGTATTAGAAACAGTTGTTACTAATACATTGGTATCTCCAGAAGTAACAACAACAGAGCCCGGAGCTTGAAGTGCTAACTTTCCTGTTTCAAAAGCTATTTCTGAATTACCTATACTTACTTTTACATTATCGATCGACATATAACCTCTTTCGTGACCAAGGTTATTAATTGTCAGCTTTCAACAAAAGCTCTCAATTAACAACGCTAGGTCTAATTTTTATCTTCTTAAGCCAAGTTTATCTATAAGATCACGATATCTTTGTACGTCTTGATCCTGAAGGTACTGAAGTAGTCTTTTTCTCTTACCAACAAGCATTAACAAGCCTCTTCTTGTGTGGTGGTCTTTTTTATGTGCCTTTAAATGATCAGTTAAGTGATCAATTCTACTACTCAATAAAGCAACCTGTACTTCAGCAGAACCAGTATCTGTGTCGGATTTACCGTACTCTTTTATAATTTCTTGCTTTGTTTTCATTCGAAACAATAATACTAGCTGCTATATCTAATGTGATAATAATTAATTTTTATTAATAGACTCGATATCAATAGATATTTGTTGTTTTAATTCGTTTATATCATTGAACTTTTTTTCATCTCTAATAAAAGACTTAAAAGAAACTGTTATGTAAGAATCATATATATCGCTATTAAAGTTTAAAATATGGACTTCTAAACTTAGCTTTTTTTCTTGAGAGACTGTAGGTTTGTATCCAATATTCATTATGCCTTTATAATCTTGCCCATTTAAATGAACATCTACTTCATAGACACCATTTTTTGGAATTTGAAGATTATCATTAATTTCTAAATTTGCTGTTGGAAAGCCAATCAATTTCCCTTTTTGATTTCCTTGAATAACTTTTCCAGATAAAGAGAAATAATAACCTAGAGAATCATTTGCTAACTCTATTTTTCCTTCTGATAGAAAAGACTTAATTAGTGTGGAAGATATTTTATTATTGTTTAATTGGTAGTCATCAATAATATGTATCGCATCACTACCAAAATATTTAATTAAATAAGCGACATCGCCCTCCCTGTCTAAACCAAATCTGAAATCACTTCCAACGTAGATATTTACTGTTTTTAGGTTTGTCCTTAACATATTGCAAAACTCGTTTGGGGTGAACTTCATCACATGCTCAAAATTAATAAATACTAAATTGACAGGTTTAAAATTTTGAATTAATTTAATTTTTTCTTCGTTTGTTGTAAGGAGTTTGTGCTTATTGTTAAAAAATTTTTTTGGTAATGTATCAAAAGTTACTATTTGGTAATCATCATTAAACTTTGTAGCTGATTTAATCAGCTCTTGATGACCTTGATGCATTCCGTCAAATCCACCTATACAAGTGTTCAATACCTCTTTCTGTATGTATTTAGATGAATCAAAATTTTCATAAATTTTCATATAAGTACCTTATCTGGTTTGAAATTATTTTCATTAAATGGTTTGTAAATTGCTGCAATCTCATTATTTATAGATAATATATATTTCTCTTTATTTATAAATAAATCGTTTGAAAGCAATTGACCATTTTTAATAACATCAAACATATCTTTATCTAATTCAACTATTGGTAAATTAATTACTTCTTTCCAATCAAGACTATAAAGATTTGTTTTATAATCCATATTTTGTATATTCTTATTTAACTTCTTGTGATTAATTTTTAAATTACCAATTGCAGATCTAGTAAGCGATTCTACAACTGCTTTTGTATTCAAATATTTACCTAAGTCTTCAACTATGCTTCTAATATAAGTTCCCTTGCTTACTGTAATTTCAAAAATTACTTTGTTTTCTTCTAATGAAATTAATTTTGTATTATCTACTTTGATTTTTCTAGTTGGTATATCAACTTCTTCATCCTTTCTAGCGTATTTATATAGTCTCTTGCCTTTGACTTTAACCGCTGAATAAATAGGCGGAGTTTGAATTGATTCGCCTAGTAAGTTTGTTAAAAAGTTTTTAATATCATCAGAAAAATTGTTAGCATCAATACTTTCGTGAAATGTAAGGTCTGAATCTACATCAAGTGTTGGCGATGAGTAACCCAAGATAGCTTTGACCTTATATGTCTTATCTGTATGTTCAACGTAATCAAATAATTTTGTATATCCATTTGTAGCCAAAAGCATTAGGCCATCAGCATTTGGATCTAGTGTTCCTGAATGCCCTACTTTTTTAAATTTATAATTTTTTTTTAGTTTTGTGCACAGATCTTGGGACGTCCATGTTTTAGGTTTATCTAATAGATAAAAATTAGGTTTGAGATCTGATTGCATTTTTAACTTTTGTTATAATTTCTTCCATACTTAATGTGGAAGAAAATCCAGATGCAGCTTTATGTCCGCCTCCCCCAAACAATGATGCAATTTGCTGAACATCTAAATCAGTTCGCGATCTTAAGCTTCCTTTAAATGATTTGTCCTCTTGTTCTTTTAAAAGTAGAGCTACATTTGATTCTTTTACTAGACGAATTGAATCGATTAGAAAATCAATTTCAGAAGATTTAATATTATAATTTTCATAATCTTCTTCTAATATGTATGAGACAACTAACTTTTCTTCTTCAAATAAACTAATTCTATTCAAGACTTCACTTTGAAGCTTCACTGCATTCATTGGTATTGAGCCATAAATGTTATCACTTATCAATGTCAGCTCTGCTCCACCCTTCATTAATTTTGAAGCTATTTGGAATACTTCGTCATCTGTATTGGAATATTGGAACCTTCCGGTATCGGTAATTAATCCTGTCATTAGACAATTAGCAATATTTTTATCTATATCAATACCTGCAGATACTATTTCTCTATAAAGAACCTGTGTAGTGCTAGCTGCAGTTGAATCTATAATTTGAACATCCCCAAAAGAAGGATCAATATGATGGTCAACAACGATAACATTATCCGATTTCAAAGCTAAATCTTCTAAACTTCCAAGTCGTTCAGAATTTCCGCAATCAAATACAAAAACATTGTCATATTTATCCTTTAACTTTTCGCTAATTAAATTTATAGGTAAGTGGTTTAAATTAGATGGAATATTTCCTTTTATATCAAAACAAACATCAGATTGTATTTTTTTACTATCTAAAATTAATTTAAAAGCTAAAGCTGATCCCAATGCATCACCATCAGGATTTATATGACCAGTAATTAAATTTAGGGAATCACTAACACTTTCAAATAATTTACTCATGTTCAGATGTCCTGTCTATTAGTTCATTAATTCTTACAACATTGCTGAAAGTACTATCAACTTCAAAAATTATCTTAGGAACATTTTTAGTAGTCATTTCTCTGCCAACAATTTTTTGTATTTTTGTCCTATTTTTTTCTAAGGATGTTTTTAAAGACCCTTCATTTCCTTCCAAAGTTGAAATAAAAACTAAAGACTTCTTTAAATCTGGTGATGTTGATACGTGGGTAACAGTAGCTTTATTTAGCATTGAGTCTGAACTCCTTAATAGTGCTTCCGAAATAATTTTTTGAATAAGAGGATTAATTCTATTTATTCTTCCACCACGTGTTTGATTACTCATTTTGACTTTATACTTCTACTTCACCAAGTATTTCTATCGTATCTCCCTCTTTAATATCTTTATAATCAGATAAGCCAATTCCACACTCGAGTCCTTCATTAACAACTTCTACATTGTCTTTAAACCTTCTAAGGGAAACTACTGTCCCTTCATAAATAACAATTCCATCTCGAAGTAATCTAGCTTTTGCGTTTAGTTCTACTTTTCCTTCTGAAACAATAGATCCTGCAACCACACCTACTTTTGGTGCTCTAAAAGTGGTTTTAACATCAACCATACCAATAATTGCTTCTTCAGTTTTAATTGTCATTTGACCAAGTACAGCTTCAGAAATATCATCAAGAAGCTCATAAATAATATTGTAAGTTCTAACATCTATTCCTTTACTTTGAGCCATATTTCTAGACTGACTATCAGGCCTAACATTGAAACCAATAATCATAGAATCTGTTGCACTAGCAAGATCGACATCTGACAAAACAATACCTCCGACTGCAGCATGAACGACTTGAATATTTACATCATCAGTAGCTAACTTGTTTACTCCATCCTTTATTGCCTCAACTGAACCATTAGTATCAGCTTTTAAAATAAGATTGACTGTGTTTAATTCACCTTCTTGTAATAATTTCATCATATCGCTCACTCTTGACTCAACAGAAAATGATGAATTATCATGTTCTTTTAATTTGGTTTTATTATCCTCTGCTTTGGATTTAGCATCTTTTTGATTTTTAACTGCGACGAATTGATCTCCTGCTGTTGGAGACTCATCCCAACCTATTATGTCAATAGGTGAACCAGGCTCTACAATTTTTTGTGTTTTGTTATTGTGATCAAACATAGATTTTACTCTGCAAAAAGCTTGTCCTGCGTATAAAAAATCACCTTGTTTTAATGTGCCTCTAGTAACAATTACAGTAGCAACATTCCCTCTTCCTACTTCCATTCGAGACTCAACTATATAGCCAGACGCTTCTGTATTAAAGTTTGCTTTTAACTCTTCAATTTCAGCAACTAAAGAAAGTGTTTCTAATAGGTCATCAACTCCATCTCCCTTAATGGCAGAAACTTCGACTACAGGGATATCTCCTCCTAAATCTTCAGATATAACGTCATATTTTGTTAATTCAGCTTTAATCATTGTTGGGTTAGCTTCTGGTAAATCACATTTATTGATTGCTACTACTATCGGAACATTAGCTGCTTTTGAGTGATTTATTGCTTCAATAGTTTGTGGCATGACACCATCATCAGCGGCAACTACAAGAACAACAATATCAGTTACATTTGCTCCTCTTGCTCTCATTTGTGTAAAAGCTTCATGTCCAGGTGTATCTATAAAAGTAATTCCTGTTTCTCCAGAATTAACTTTATATGCACCAACGTGTTGTGTTATACCTCCAGCCTCACCATCAGCTACTTTTTCATTTCTTATGTAATCAAGAAGGCTTGTTTTGCCGTGGTCAACATGACCCATTACAGTAATAATTGGAGCACGTAAATTTAAATTATCTTGTTCATCTTCAAAGTCTTGAAATTCGATAATATCTTCTCTTGATATTGTTACCTCATCAATCAAATCAGGCATTAAATTATATTTCTCAAAAAGCTTTTCTATTTCATTATCTTCCAAAGGTGAATCAATTGCTTTCATTATTCCTAATCCCATTAAGTCACCAACTATTTGAGTAGCATCTATTTCTATGAGAGAACTTAATTTTTGAGGTGATGAATTTCTTGAAACTTCTATTATTTGTACATCAATACCTGGTGAATCTTCATCGACCTGTTCTGTTGTAACTTCTTCAGGATTATTACTTGTTTCTTCTAAAACTTCTTCGACATCTTCAACTTCTTTTTCTTCTTCTACAGGTGCTAAAGCTAACTTGACTAATTCTTCTTCCTCTTCAGTCAAGCCAGATGAAGCAGTTTTTACTTCAATACCTAGCTCTTTTGCTTGATGCAATATATCTGCTGATGCGATATCCAGCTCTTTAGCGATTTGATGAATTCGCTTTTTAGCCATTTATTCTTCCTCAGTTGAAGGATCTTCTTTTGTTTCAGGTTCTTCGATTTGAGGAGAATCTCCAAGTCCTTCTATATCGATTTTATATCCAGTTAATTTTGCTGCAAGCCGTGCATTTTGGCCCTCTTTACCAATAGCTAGAGAAAGTTGACTATCTTTAACAACAACTCTTGCCGTTTTTAAATCTTCATCAATTTCAACTTCATCAATATCTGCAGGTCCAAGTGCTTCCTTAATAAAACGTACTTTATCTTCTCTCCATTCAACAACGTCTAATTTTTCTCCTCTTAATTCATTAACAATTTGTCTAACTCTATTACCTCTTGATCCAACACATGCGCCTTTAGGGTCGACATTTGGATCGTTCGAAAATACTGCAATCTTAGTTCTGCTACCAGGTTCTCTAGCTATAGCTCTTAGCTCGACAGTACCATCAGTGAGTTCAGGAACTTCTAATTCAAGCATTCTCTGTACAAATTCTGCTTTACTTCTACTTACTATTATTGGAATACCTTTAGCATCTTCTCTTACTTCAGTAATCAATGCTTTTACTCTATTTCCTCTTTCAAGTCTTTCAAATGGCACTCTTTCTCCAGACGGAATAACTGCTTCTGCGTCTTGGAGGTCCAATATTGTTTGATTAAACCTAGGATCAAATTGAGTAACAATACCTGTTATCAATTCTCCCTCTCTACCTATGTAAGCATCTAACACAGTTGCTCTTTTTGCATCTCGAATTTTTGTAGTCATCATTTGTTTGAACGATTGGGCAGCAATTCTACCAAATTCATCTTCATCAAGCTCTACTTTCCATTCTTCAATTACATTACCTTCGACATCTAGCTCTTGAGCGTATATCAAAACTTCACCATTGTCGGGATTTAGAGTTACCCTGGCTTCTTCCGCTGCTCCAGGAATTCTCATATATGCAGATCGAAATGCAGATACCAAAGCCTCATACATGCTTTCAACTGTTACACCTTTGTCGAGAGCTAAAGATTCAATTGCCTGCTTACTTTCATTACCTAATTTCATTATTATCCTTTTATTTTTTCTTTAAATTGTTTAAATTCGACTTTTGCATTTTTTATTTCTGAAATGTTTATATCAAACTCGCCTTCTACTGTTTTTAAATGTAAAGATTTATCACTTACTGATATCAGAGTTCCTTCAAATGTATAGGTATCGTCTATTGGATTGAAAAGTTTTATTTTTATTAGCTCACCTATTGATAACTCATAATGACGTAAAGTTTTCAGTTTTCTTTCTATACCAGGACTTGAAACAATCATGTCATAAGACCCTTTTTCATAACCAAATTCTTCAATAACTCTACTAAGTTGTTTATTCAACCTTGAAGTTGTATCGAGATTAACTTCTTCATCTGAATAGATAAATATTTCAACTTTTGATATGTTTGGAAAATTTGTAATATTTAGATCGTAAAGTTCCATATTTTCATCTTTTAAATATGAGTTAATCTGTTGGTGGATTTCATTTTCAGAAACCATAAAACCTCCTCATAAAAAAAAGCGGGTTTGACACCCACTTTACGTAGCTAAATTGTCAATATTAATTATATCAAATGTACAAAGTTAATAAAAGAGATTTTTAATAAGCTTTTGAAAAAATTGCCAATTTTCCTTGCATTTTTTTATTATTCACAGCATCACCTGTTTTTTCATGATTTAAAACATAACATCGAAGAGTGGCTTTTGTATCTGCCTTTACTTTATCTTCATCTTTACTATTTTCGTCCCAGTAGCAAGTTACAAATCCTGAATCAGAGTTCAAAGTATTAATTAGATCTTCGTAACTTTCGACATGTTTAGTATTTTCTTCGCGGAATGTTTTGGAGGAATCTAATAATTTGTTATGAATATCCTCTAGACTTTCCAATACTTTTTTATTTATGTCTGGAATTGATACATTAAATTTTCCTTCTATTCCGTCTCTTCTTGAAAATACAACGGAGTTATTTTCAACATCACGAGGCCCAATCTCAATTCGCAAAGGTACGCCTTTTAATTCCCACTCATTAAATTTAAATCCAGGAGATAAGTTGTCTCTATCATCTATGTGTACTCTACAATCTTGACCCAAATTATCAGCAATTTTTGCTGTTGCATCTAAAACTAATGACTTCGTATCTTCGTTTGGAGTTATTGGTATAATTACAACTTGATGCGGTGCGAGTTTAGGAGGTAAATTTAATCCTTTATCATCACCATGGGCCATAATTATCATGCCTATTAACCTAGTGCTAACTCCCCAGCTAGTTTGGTAAGGATGTTTTAAATTATTTTCTTCATCTGAAAATTGTATCTCAAATGCTTTTGAAAAATTTTGACCTAACTCATGTGATGTTCCTGCCTGCAGAGCTTTCATATCTTTCATCATTGCTTCAATTGAATATGTTCGTGTAGCTCCTGCAAATCTTTCATTTGCTGATTTAATTCCTTTCACTACTGATACAGCTGCTGCGTTTTCTGCAAACTCTGCATAAATGTCTAGCATTTTTGTAGCTTCCTCAGTAGCTTCCTCTTCTGTAGCATGCGCTGTATGTCCTTCTTGCCAAAGAAATTCAGAAGTTCTTAAAAACATTCTTGTTCTCATTTCCCAACGAACAACATTTGCCCATTGGTTTATCAACATAGGCAAATCCCTATGACTCTTAATCCATTTGGCAAACATATGGTTAATAATTGTTTCTGATGTTGGCCTAACAACAAGTGGTTCCTCAAGTTCCTTACCACCAGCATGAGTGACCATTGCTAGTTCAGGAGAAAACCCTTCAACATGTTCAGCTTCTTTTTGTATAAAAGAATTAGGTATGAATAAAGGGAAATATGCATTTTGATGTCCTGTTTCTTTGAATTTTTTATCCAGATAAGATTGTACGCTTTCCCAAATAGAGTAGCCATAGGGTCTAATTACCATAGTTCCCTTTACAGGCGAATAATCGGCTAGTTGAGCTTGTTGTATAATATCCGTATACCACTCATTAAAGTCATCTGACATCGGGGTAAGCTTTTCAACCATGTTTATATATTAAAGGTTTTAATTTTCAATATCTTTATTTGTAGTAATCTCTACAACGGATTTAGTTTTCTCTTCAAAGTTATTGATATCACCTTGAGTATTTAACAGTGCTTGTACGTCCTCTTCAGCAATTTGTGCTGCATCAGTATCCGCAGCCGCTAATCTGGCTTCTATTCCTTCTTCAGCTATTAATCTACCTTCTTTGAGCAAAGCATCTACCATGTCTTGTTCATCAACAACTTTTACAACTTGTCCTTTTATAAAAAGATGACCCCTTTTGTTTCCGGCAGCAATTCCTAAATCTGCCGACCTAGCTTCTCCTGGTCCGTTAACAACACATCCCATTACTGCCACCTGAATTGGCAGTCCTTCCTTTTCTAATATTTCTTGAGCCTCACCAGCCACTTTTATTACATCTACTTCTGCCCTACCACAACTTGGACAAGCTATTAAATCGAGTGATTTTCTTTCTCGTAAATTTAAATATTCAAGTAACTGACGTCCATATTTAGCTTCTTCAACTGGATCAGTAGTTAAAGACAGTCTTATGGTGTCTCCAATTCCTTCTGACAAAAGAGTGGAAATCCCAGCAATAGACTTAATTAGACCACCAGGCAGTGGGCCAGCTTCGGTAACACCAAGATGAAGTGGATAATTTACAGATTCTGCAAGTAATCTATATGAATCAATCATTAATGGAACATTTGAATGTTTAACAGAAATTTTTATATTATGAAATCCTACATCTTCTAGATACCTTGCTTCTAGCAATGCCGATTCTACAAGTGCTTCTGGAACAGAATCCCCATACTTTTCTAAGATATCCTTATCTAAAGATCCTGCATTTACTCCTATTCGAATAGGTATGTCAGCTTTCAGACACTCTTTAGCAACTTCTTTAATCTGTTGCTCGTTTCTAATATTTCCTGGATTTAATCTTAAACCGTGTACACCAGCTTCAATAGCAGCAAGTGCTAGCTTATATTGAAAATGAATATCGGCAACAATTGGAACCGGGCTTCTAGCACAAATTTTTACAAGTGATTCAGCTGCTTCAATTTCATTACATGTGACTCTTACTATATCTGCACCATTATTTGCTAATTCATATACTTGTCCTAAAGTATCGTCAGTATTTCTTGTTTTAGTGGTAGTCATTGACTGGACAGAAACTGGATAATCAGAACCAACACCTACTTTTCCTACTTTGATTTGAGTGGTCTTTCTTCTGTGATTCATAATTTAATTGGTTGCGTAATATCTAAATAGAATGCAGTAATTCCTAGAAAAATAAAAATAAAAATGACAACAGCAGCAAGTGGGTATAATTTTCTATCAGGTATTTTTTTCCCAGTAATTCCTTCATAAAGAGCAAGTACGACCCTACCACCGTCTAAAGGTACTAATGGAATTGAATTAAATACTGCGAGAAATATGTTTACGAAAGCAAGAAGAGTAAATAAATTGACATAACCACCTTCTGCAATTTGATCACCAGCTTGCGCTAGTCCAATTGGACTTAGAGGCCTTGCTTCATCTGGAACGATCTGTCCTGAATAAGTTCCGAGTAAAGTTTGTAAATTCTGAGGGCTAAAAAGTGTAAAGATTCCATCTACAGCAGCTTTTGTCATTTCTATCTCTACTAAAGTTGTGGCTGATATTGATTCAATTATGCCAAGTTTTTCATTTTGGATTCTAGGTGAAACTCCTAAATATCCAGATTCAATATTTGAAATCATTCTTGACTCAAGAGTTGTAGTTGTTAAATAACTTTGATTATTTCTTAAATAACCAATTGATACAAATTTATTTGGATTAACTTCTATATAGCTAACAAGCTCGCCCCAGGATGTAATTTCATTACCATTAAAAGAAGTAATTACATCTCCCTTTTTTAATCCTGCAATAGAGGAGGGGGCTTCACTTGAGGGATCTACGGAGGATGCTCCTATAGTTTCTATTTCTAGAGTAGGTTGCTCAACACCATAAAATGTAAAGATTGAGAATAATATCAACCATGCCAAAAGAAAGTTTACGATAATTCCTGAAGATGCGATGTAAAGCTTTTTGGTCCAAGAAGCTGTGTGAAACAATTCTTCTGATTCAAAACCTTCAACTTCTTCATTTTCATCCATACCGGGAATTTTTACATAACCACCCAGTAGAAGTGCTTTTAATCCATACTCTGTATCGTTCTTTTTAAAAGAAAATAATTTTGGACCAAATCCTACAAAAAATTCAGATACAGCAATTTTTGATCTTTTTGCAGAAATATAATGGCCTAGCTCATGTAAAACTACAAAAAGTGTTAATAAAGCAATTGTTAAAAATGCATTCATACCTTAATTATTACACCTATTAAATTAAATCTAAAAACTGAATAAAAAGAACCAGAACTGGAAAGCTTAATATTTGGGAATCTACCCTATCAAGAACTCCCCCATGTCCAGGAAGAATGCTACTAGAATCTTTTAAATCAACCGATCTCTTTATTCTTGATTCAAATAAATCTCCTAATACACCAAAAAGTATAAATATAAGAGATAGAAGAAAAGTTGGTATAAAGTCCAATTCAAAGAAGTTATTTAAAACAATAAACATTGTTAGAGAACCTATGAATAAACCAGCAAAAAAACCCTCTACAGTTTTATTAGGCGATATACTTTCAGATAGTTTTCTTTTGCCGAATCTTCTACCAACTTCATATGCAGCTATATCAGATAATGAGATTGAAATTAATGCTAAAAATGTAAATAAAGGTCCTAAATTTTTTAGAACATATCCAATACAAGCTATTCCAGTTCCAAACCAAATTAAAAATAAAAAAGAACTCCCAAATTTTTCATAAATACCGTAAGAAACAAAAGTGCCTGTATAAACAATTACACCAATCGGAAAAATGAACATTGGAACATGAATATTATCTAAACCATAAAAATACGCAATTACTAAAGGTGCAATTGAAGAATACAGTAGAAGTGGGTAAGGAATTATGATTCCATAGTCAAATATATCAAACCATTCTTTAGTAGAGATTAACGCTACTAAAATCAATAATATAAATGCTGAAGTTTGGTTTAAAAATAAAACAGCTACTAATAAAAGGAGACCCAAGCCAGTATATATTCTGGGATTTGAAGTAAACCTGCTTTCCTTTTTATCGTTTTGAAAATCATTAATGTCTATTGAGTTTTCTTCGTCAGGTAATTCTATGTATCCAGGCCAAAATGTTCCGTCATTATCAGACTGTAGATATTTTTTAAACTTCAAGAAGTTCATTTTGCTTTACCGTCAGCAACTCTTCGATTTTACTTACAAAATTATCTGTTATATCTTGTATTTGAGTTTCTAAGCGTTTTATATCATCAGCAGAATGATCATCTTTTAATTTAGATATTTCATCAATACCAAAACGTCTATGTGTTCGAATTGACACTTTGGCTTCTTCAGAAGCTTTAGATGCTACCTTACCAAGTTCTTTCCTTCTCTCTTCTGAAAGTGGAGGGATGGGTATCCTGATAACTTCTCCGTCGTTTGTTGGATTTAATCCAATACCAGCATTCATTATTGATTTTTCAATTTCTTCTAGTGAACTTTTATCAAAAGGTTGTATAACTAGCAACTTTGGATCAGGAACAGATATGGTTGCCAATTGTTGCAACGGTGTTTTTGTACCGTAGTATTCAACAGATAACTTATCTACTAAAGAAGGATTTGCTCTTCCAGTCCTAATAGCTGAAAATTCATCAACAAGGTGATTTACTGTAGTGAGCATTTTGCTCTCGACCTCTTTTATTAATACTTCGGACATATTCTTATTTTATTAATGTTCCCATTGATTCACCAGTTAAAGCTTTGTAAATATTTCCTGGCGTTGTCCCATCAAAGACACGTATTGGCATCTCGTTCTCTTCACATAAAGTAATAGCTGTTAGATCCATGACTTTAAGCTTGCTTGAAACAACCTCTTTATATGATATTTCGTCATATTTTTTTGCATTATTATTTTGTTCTGGATCTTCGTCGAACACACCTTCAACTCTTGTTGATTTAAGCATTAAGTCAGCATCGATTTCTGCAGCTCTTAATGAAGCAGCTGTATCCGTTGTAAAATATGGATTACCAGTACCAGCAGCAAATATAACTACTCTTCCCTTCTCAAGATGTCTAATAGCTCTTAATCTTATATAAGGTTCAGCTACGGCAGTCATTGTGATAGCAGATTGAACTCTTGTTTGAATTCCATTTTTGTCTAAAGCGTCTTTTAAAGCTACAGCATTGATTACTGTAGCCAACATTCCCATGTAATCAGCATTGGCTTGTGCCATATTTTTTGCAGATTCCTGAACTCCTCTAAAAAAGTTTCCACCACCTACTACTACACCAATTTGAATACCTTTTTGATTTGCTTCAGTAATTTCCGATGCAATTCTTTCAATTGTATCTGGTTGAATACCAAAATTACTGTCAGAATCAGCAAAAGATTCCCCGGACAATTTTAGAAGAACCCTACTCATCAGTTAGATACCTACTTCAAGTCTTGAGAATTTTTTAATATAGATTTTTTCGCCTAATCTACCAGAAAGTTCTTCAATCATAGTTCCTACCTGGCCTTCATAGAATTCGGGATTGCAAAAAGTTTGTTCATTTAAAACATAGTCTTTATAAAAGGATGTTATCTTTCCTTCAACTATTTTTGTAATAACTTCTTCCGGCTTTCCTTCATTTTCAGATTGTTTTTGAATGATATCTTTTTCTTCATCGATCCTATTCTCTGGTACATCTTCAATATTCACAAACTCTGGCTTTAAAGCAGCCACGTGCATTGCAATTTGCTTAGCTACATTTTTAAACTCATCTGATTTAGCCACAAAATCTGTTTCACAAGCTAATTCAACTAAAACTCCAGATATTGCCCTATCTTGTTGATAGTGAATATAATCGCCAATAGTTCCTTGGTTGGCTTCTTTATCTGCTCGTTTTTTGGAGTCAGCCAAACCTTTTTCTCTTAGAAACTTTACTGCTTTATCAAAATCACCAGCACTTTCAGATAATGCTTTCTTTGCATCCATCATGCCGGCACCTGTCATGTCTCTTAACTTTTTAACATCTGAAGCTGAAATAGTCATTATTCGTTCTCCTTATTTTCTACTTCATCTCTCTTTCCAGAGCCCTTTAAGCAAGCATCTGCTATTGCGGTTGCTATAAGTTCAATTGATCTTATAGCATCATCATTCCCTGGTATTAAAAAATCAACACCATCAGGATTTACATTTGAATCAGCTAGTCCTATGACTGGAATACCAAGCTTTATTGCTTCTGTAATAGCTGTTGTCTCATTAGCTAAATCTACAACAAATATTGCATCTGGAAGTTTATTGAGATTTACAATTCCACCAATTGATTTATTAAGCTTTTCGATTTCACGTTTAATTTTTAATCTTTCTGATTTGGTGTAAGCGTTAATCTCTCCTGATGATTCAAGTGCAACTAATTCTTTAAGATAAGTAACTCTTTTAATTATTGTCTTAAAATTTGTCAACATTCCACCAAGCCATCGAAAGTTAACATAAGGCATTCCTGCTCTGATTGCTTGATCTTCGATTACCTGTTGAGCTTGTGGTTTTGTTCCAACAAATAAGACTTTGCCACTATTAGCAACAAGCTTTTGAACGTATTCTTGAGCTTGCTCGATAGCATCATAAGTAATTCTTAGATCAAGAATGTGAATACCGCTTTTGGCGCTATATATATATTTATCCATTTTTGGATTCCATCTTTGTGTTTGATGGCCAAAATGAACGCCTGCTTCAAGCAGGTCTTTCATTGATGTAGACATCTACTTTCTCCTTTGGTTATTTCATCCCATATTCCTTGCCTAAGCGGTTTCCAAACTTTCGTTCACCAAGGAAACTTGCAAATGTGGTGTCTAATTTCTATAAAATTCTAATATCAATGCAGTATTAATCAACCCCTAGGATGAGATTGTTTGTACTTTTTTTTCATCTGTTTTTTTGAGACATGTGTGTAAATTTGTGTTGTGCTTGGGTCATTATGGCCAAGCAATTCTTGAACAATTCTCAAGTCTGCACCACCATCTAATAAATGTGTAGCAAATGTATGCCGTAAACTATGAGGAAATGTTCCAACTCTTAATTTAACAATCCTTCTTATTTCTCTGTCACTAAGTTGACCCCCTCTTACACCAAGAAATAAAAATGATTCAGATTTTTCATTAACAAATATATTTCTTGAATGTTCAATATATTTGTTTATTACATCGAATGCTCTAGAGGTTATAGGAAGAACCCTTTCTTTATTTCCTTTACCTAATACCTTTATAGATTTATTTTTTTTAAAATCTTTTATAGATAGATTGCTTACCTCGCTAACTCTTAACCCCGAAGAATACATGAGTTCAAGAATAGCTTTATCTCTTAAATCTTTAGGATATTTACTAGGTAAGCTATCTAAAAGTTCATTTATATAGTTAGCAGTCAGTACATTCGGAAGTTTTTTTTCAGCCTTTAAATTTTTAACAGATTTAAGAGCAGTGCTATCCAGATAATTTTTTTCAATACACCAAATTAAAAAAGTTTTAATCGAAGTTATCTTTCTATTGATAGTGGTTTTGGAAAATCCTTTGTTAGAACAAATTTTTAAATACTTAGAAAATTCACCTAAAACAACTTCTTCACTCAAATATTGCAAAATGTCATTTTTGTATGACTTTATAGTGTTAGGAGAATAATTTTTAATTTTTTCAAGTGATTCTAAATATTGATCTAAAATCTCTTTTTGATTGATCTTATTATTTAGATTCAAGTCTTTTCTCAAGTCTTCTCTGTAATCCTGACAATAAAAGAGTGATTATTAAATACATGACTGTAAGAACAAGATATGTTTCAGCAAACCTAAATGTACTTCCTGAGTAAAGTCTTCCTCTGTAAGTTAAATCCTCTACAGCTAGTACAGACAATAAAGAAGAATCTTTCATCATGGAAATAAAATCATTCCCAAGAGCAGGGAGCATATTTCGAAAAGCTTGTGGTAAAACTATGTGACGCATAACTTGTCTTTCGGACAAACCAAGAGATGCACCACCCTCTCTCTGCCCAACTGGAACAGATTCAATACCAGCCCTAAAAACTTCTGCTATATAGGCGCCATAAAAAACAGAAAGAGCAATGATTGCTCTGACTAACATTGGTACATTACCATTATTAATATTAAAAAATTCAGCACCTCTAACAACTACAACGAAAGCAATTGTAAAAATTAAGATAAGAACAGGAACTCCTCGAATAAATTCAATGTAAGTTCTGGATATTGTGCTTGCAAATTTGTTTTTTGAAATCCTACCAATACCTGAAATTAATCCTAGAAATAAGGCAACAATGAAAGATATAAAAGTTGATAAAAAAGTTATTGCAAGGCCAGGAAGAATAAAATTAAAGGCTTTGTTGTATTCTGGTTCGGAATAAATCATAAATAGCATATAAGCTATTACTCCACTTAGAATTAATATCCACCAGTTGTCAGGTTTAAGAAGATTTTTTATTTTCATTTGTACCCATCATAAAGCAATAGGCACGGATTTCCGTGCCTATTACAAATTTCTATATAAGTAGTATCTTACTTATACTTCACAGCCCTCTGGTAGATATTCTTCTGGAATGTTTTCATCACATTCTGCGATATCATCATAAGTTACTGAAAAGTCTGGTGAGAAAAACTTTGCATTAATTTCTGCTAATTTTCCACTATCCTTCATAGCTGCCAATCCTTGATTAACAACATCAACTAGTGCGCTTCCATTTGGAAATGCGAAACCTAGCTGTTCTGAAGTAAGATCGTCACCAACTAGCATTACTTGGTCTTTATTAGCTCCCATGTAACCTAAACCTGCTGTCTCATCAATGATAGATGCATCTGCATCACCAGAAATAACAGCTTGAATAGCAAAGTTAAAGTCATCATAAGCTTGGACTTTATCTTCTCCTAGTTCAGACACTGCAAACTCATAGTTTGTTGTACCTTTTTGTGTAGCTACTGTATAGTCACCATTTTTAAGGTCATCAATACTTGTAATATCAGTGTTGCCCACTGCTACAAGTACTCTTTGTGCCAAATTAATATATCCATCTGAAAAATCTATAATTTCATCTCTTTCAGCAGTAATAGTAATTCCATCACCTGCGACCATGAACTGACCATCAGCAACTGCTTGAATCATTCCATCCCATGCTGCTGGAACATAAACTGGTACGAAATTCATTAATTCGCCCATATGATTGAAGACATCATAGTCCCAACCTTTTGCTTCTCCATCTGCAGCGTCGATATAGTTAAATGGAAGATACGCATTTTCTACAGCAAATGTAAATTCACATCCACCAAGATCAGGTAGCCCATTTTCTCCTGTAGTAATTTCTACTTCATCACAAGGTGTAGCTGTGCTTGAACAAGCTGCTGCAACTAATGCGAGAACAAAAATTAATAGGAGTGATTTCTTAGTTTTCACTTAGTAAACCTCCGTTTTCTTAAGTATTGATTATTGCATAAAAATGCATATAAATGAATAATTATACATTTTTTTTATTCATCTAATGTATTTTTATAAACTGGAGGCCTTTTTTCTAAAAATGCTGACATTCCTTCAGCTGCATCTGAATGAAGAAATCTTCTATTTTGGTTTAATGTTTCTATATCTAATGAATCACTAAATGTTTTGTCTAAACCCTCTCTTATTTGCTGCTTAATCATGCAGATAGATATAAAACTTTGTTTATTTAAACTTTCAATTAATGATTCGAATTCTTTATCCATATCTTCCAGCGAACAAAGCTTATGTAATACTCCAAGGTTATTAAGTTCAGTACCATCAATTTCATTTGAAGTCATCATTAAAGATTTTGCTTTTTGAATACCAATAATTCTTGGTAGAACCCACGAACCACCAAAATCTACTACTAGCCCTCTCCGAACAAAAACTTCAATAAATCTTGTTTCTGGAGTAGCAATTATAAAATCGCTTAAAAGCATCATATTTGAACCAGCACCAGCAGCAATACCATTAACAAGAGAAATCACTGGTTTTTTACAATTCCATAAAGTTTCTGCAGCATTTGAAACATCTTCCATTAGTGAATTAATATTTTCTCCTAACTGTGCTCCTGCAGAATAATTACCATTGATATGCTTAATTACTAGGTATTTCTGATCACTTTTTTCAAAAGATTCAATTTCAGATTTTAATGACTTCCAATCTCCTGAACTAATTGAATTTAGTGAAGTTTCATCATTAAAAAATAGATACTTTATGTCATTTATAATTTTTGATTCAAGAACCATATTTCAAGTTTAATATATTTTAATTTAGAATGTAGGTATGGGATTTGATCCAAATAGACCTTATAAAGCAAACAAGGCTGACTATATAAATATTATTTTCGCTTTTATTCTCACAACAATAGTTGTTATATGGGCTTTAAACTAAAGGACTTTCTGTGAATATTAGACAGTCCATATTTAGAAATAGCCTCTCTATGGTCTCTTGTCCCGTAACCCTTATTCTTTTCAAATAAATATTCTGGATAACTTTCTGAAAATTTAATCATTAAATTATCCCTGAGAACTTTTGCAACAATACTAGCCAATGCTATTGCTCTACAATTATCTTCTCCACGAACAACAGAGATTGCTTTAAAATCTTTTATTTTAAAATGATCTACATACACTATTTCATTACCTGTATAGATATCAGAAATTGATTCCGTTAATACTTTTTCATTAGCGTTTTTGATACCAAATTGATCAATAAAATCATTTGATGATTCTTTAAAGGAGTACTCAATATTATTTTTTTGGACTATTGAAAATATCTCTTCTCTTTTTTTGGCACTAAGTTTTTTTGAGTCTTTTACATTATCAAGAAGCTCAACATGTGAATATTTAATTTTAACTGCTGAAGCACATATTGGACCTGCAAAAGAACCCCTACCTACTTCATCTGTTCCTATAATGTATTTATTAGGATCTTCTACCCAGATTTTATCTTCAATCATTTAAATTTTTAAAATTATCTAAGGGCAAAACAACATATATTGCTTTTCCTATTATATTTTCATAAGGAATTGTTCCTATATATCTCGAATCTTGACTGTTTATTCTATTGTCTCCCAGAACAAATATTTCACTTCTTGGAACGATGTAAGTCTGTTCCTTAAAATACCTTCCTTCATTTATATCTAAAACTGTAAACCTATTTCCGTTAACATAAACTTCCCCGGATTCTTTAATTGTTACTTCATCACCGCTGTTTCCGACTACTCTTTTTATAAGCGCGGTATTTAAATATGTATCGTCATTTGTTAATTTCCATATTTGTATAGATTCAATAAATTCATCAATATAATCCTCTTTAAATTCTGTCTGCGGACTATAAAAAACCACAACATCACCAGTTGATATATCTGTTTCAACAAAAGTATTTTTAAGAACTAAGACTCTATCATCTACTTGCAAAGTAGGCTCCATAGATGAGGAAGGAATATAATATATCTGAATCAGAAAAGTTCTAACTAAAGTAGCCGCAACAATTGCTAATGAAATCGTAAATAGTGTTTTAGTTATTTTTTTTATAATGAGGTTATTTTAATTTCGATCTTCTTTTATTTTTGCAGATTTACCAACACGATCACGAAGATAATAAAGCTTAGAACGTCTAACTTTACCTTTTCTAATAACTTCAATTGAATCAACTATCGGTGCGTGGACTGGAAAAATTCTTTCTACACCAACACCAAATGAAAGTTTTCTTACAGTTAAAGTTTTATTTACGCCTACGCCATTTATTGCAATTATCACACCTTCAAATGTTTGAATTCGTTCTCTATTGCCTTCAGAGACTTTAACATTAACTTTTACGCTGTCCCCAGAATTAAAAGAAGGTAAATCTTCTTTTAAATAATTGCTTTCGATGCTTTTAATTAAGTCCATAGTTACTCCAGATGAGAATTATATAAGTAAATTTGGTTTATATGTCTTTTAAATTATTCTTTTTCCAGTCATTTATTTTTTGGTGATTACCTGACAATAGTACATCAGGAACTTCAATGTTTTTATATACTTCAGGCCTTGTGTACACAGGGTAATCAACTTTGTTATCTGTAAAAGTCTCATTAGTAAGTGATTCTGGATTGCCCAAGACATCTGGGATTCTTCTAATTAATGCTTCTAACAAATACATTGCCGGAACTTCACCTCCTGAAACAACTGATTTACCTACAGATACTTCATAATCAGAGTGCAAGTCTAAAATTCTCTGGTCAAATCCCTCATATCTTCCGCAAATTAAATTAATTGAGTCAAACTCAAGGAGTTCATTAATCATAGATTCATCTAGCTCTGCTCCAGAAGGAGTTAAAAAAAGATTGACATTAACATTTGTTGACTCGATTGCATTATCTAGTGGCTCAGCCATTAGTACCATTCCTGGGCCTCCTCCATATGGAGCATCATCAACTTGCTTGTAGGACCCCAATCCAAAATCTCTAAGGTTAACTGAGTTAATTTCAATTATGTTATTTTTTAAAGCTTGATGAATAATTCCAGTGTTTTTCCATTCCTCTATGAGATTTGGAAATAAGGTGATTACATTAAATAAATTCATCTATTTTTTAACGTACTTTTAGTATCTTTAAATTCTGTATAAAGCGTATTTCTTAAAACAGGATTTTTATTATTAGATTCAATAAGATTAATAAATTCAGCTTGAGTTGTCTCTTGACCGTGATCAGCGCCAGAAGCCCTACTAATGTTTTCATTTATTAGAGTTCCACCAAGATCATTTACTCCTGCATGTAAAAGCTTGCCCGCTCCGTCGTGTCCTAACTTAACCCAACTAGCTTGAATGTTATCAATAGTATTAGAAAAATAAATTCGAGCAAGAGAATGGATAAGTACAACTTCATCCCAAGTTGGGCCAGGCATACTCTTTCCTTGTAAATAAATCGGTGAACCCATATGAACAAATGGAAGCGGAACTACTTCAGTAAAACCTTTGGTTTTATTTTGTATATTTCTAATTAATGAGAAGTGGTTTGCCCAGGATTCAATGTCGTCAATATGGCCAAACATTATTGTTGCGGTAGACTTTATCCCCAAACTGTGAGCAACTTCCATTACATATGCCCATTGGGCAGAAGTTATTTTATCAGGACATAAGTATTTTCTTATTCTGTCATCAAGTATCTCTGCGGCAGTTCCAGGAAGCGTATTAAGTCCAGCAGTTTTTAGCAATTTTAAGTATTCTTCTATATCCATATTGATTGTTTCAGCACCCTGCCATATTTCTAATGGTGTGAAGCCATGTATATGCATATCAGGTACTGATGCTTTGATATCTTTAACCATTTTTAAATAGAATTCTCCGGTATATTCGGGATGTATTCCTCCCTGAAGACAAACCTCTGACGCACCCATCTCAAAAGCCTCTGTTGACCTTGCCACAACTTCTTCAATGTCAATAGAATATGGTTTCTCTTTTAAGTTCAAGCTATTTGGTCCTTTAGAGAATCCACAAAAGCCACACTTGTAATAACACTGGTTTGTATAGTTTATGTTGCGATTAATAACATAACTTACATTATTTCCATTTTTTATAAAATTTAATTCATTAGCTACATTTGCTATGTCATTTATTTTTTCCCCTGCTGTTTTAAAAAGTAATTTGAGTTCCTTATCAGTTATTTGATAGCCATCTAGTACATTTTTAAGTATTACATCGATATCAATCTGATTAAATTGGCTTTTATTATTAAATGTAAAACCATTTAATTTAGGGATGCTCTTACCACTGCCAGGTGACCAATCTGTCTTTTCTCTTCTAAACCCTCTGACATTTCTTGTATTCAAATATCTAAAATACCTCTCTTTATCGAATTCATCCCTAGCTTCATCAATAGAAAAAATAGGTGACATAAGGGTGCGCTCGTAAAGATTTATTCCATCAAATCTTTGCAATTCTTGAATTTGGTCTGAACTCCAATCTCTAAGCAAAAGATCTGAAACCCCGAAATCGATAAATTTAATTGCATCTTCAACTGTATCTACATATATAGACGTCATAAATTTAACTTTTGTATTTATAGAATTAATAAATTCCAAATCTGCTGTTTTTGAAACTAAAATAGTTCGAGGACTTAACCTATCAATGATTTCTAGTGCACTTTCTTTGTTGTTCTTATATAAGTAAATTAATCTTTTTTGGTGTTTCTCCTCATAATCTTTCCAGTTATCATCTGTAACTATCCATACATCAGAATTATCTTTTATATCTTTAGATAAAGTTTGAAAACCCCTTTTGTGAATTTCGTTTATATCAAGGTTCAGGTCTTCTTTTAATGAAAATGCTGAAGTACCTTCTTTTTTTCGAGAATTTAAATAAATTTCATTATCGTTATCGCACGGTCTTATTCTAAGAAAAGAGATATTTTTATTCATTGTTATCTTTCGGATATCCATCTGTATCAATAATATTATTAACTTTTTCAAAAATTTTTCTACTTAACCACTCTTTTTTTATAAATTCTGGATAAACAGGTAAACGTTTCCTCATAACTTGACCAGCATTAGAAATATCACTTTGAAGTTTATTAATATTTGGCCACAAATGATCTGGATTCACCCAATCTATTGTTAATGGGGATATTCCACCCAAATCATTAATTCCACTTTTTAAAAAAATACTTATATCTGGTGATAGATTTGGAGGTACTTGAATTGAAATATGTGAGGGAGCATGGATTCGAGTTGTCGCAATAATTCTTAAAAACAAGTCATTTGTTATTTCCGAACTATTTCTCATTAAAGTATTTTTCTTTGCCCTAAAATTTTGAAGAATAACTTCTTGTATTGCTGAGTTTTTACTCATAAGTGAAATAAGATTAGAAATATCATCTACTATCTCTTCTTTAGTTGTAGTTAATCCTAAGAGTAAACCAGTTGTTACAGGATATTTAACTTCATAGGCGTTTTTAAGTGTTTCTAATCTTAAGTCAATATATTTTGTTCCTGTTTTGTAATGTGCTTTACCTTTTTCATAGATATTTTTTGAGAAAGACTCAATCATTACACCACCAGATGGTGAGTATTTTTTTAAATCTTTTATTTCTTCAATACTCATTAACCCTGGATTTGCATGAGGAAAGAGGTCAAATTTTTCATTAACTTGTTTCATAGAGTAAATTAAATATTCATGCGTAGATGAGAAACCTAAGTTATTTAATTCAGTTAAAGCGTAATCCCACTTTAACTCTGGTTTATCACCTAATGTAAATAAAGCCTCATAACAACCAGCTTCATTACCGGCACCAGCAATAGTTATTACTTCTTCCTGATTTAAATATGTACCTCCTTCTTTAGGAGATTTCACGAATGTACAGTAGGCACAATTATCCCTACACATAGTTGTTAAAGGAATAAATACTTTAGGACTATAAGTGATTGTGTTGCCAAAATAATTTTTCTTTTTTTCGAAAGCAATAGATAGAAGTTCATTGGTTGGTATTTCTCCAAAAATGGAGTTATGAATAATTCTTGTTAATTCTGTCATATTTAGTGATATTAAGGTATATTATTAGTTGATTGTAACAACATATAATCAATATTCTTGTGAGGGTTAATGACAAATGTATCTTTAGTTGGTTTTGGAAGAATAGGAAGAGATCTATTTAGACAGACTTTGGGAGACGAGGATATAAATATAGTATCAATCTCAGATACTGCAGATAAAGCAAACTTAATTTATTTATTGAAATACGACACAATTTACGGAAAACTAGATGCAGAAATCATAGAAACTGAAACTGGAATCAAAGCAAATGGCAAGGAAATAATATTTAATTCATGGGCAAACGCAGATGATGCAAATTGGGATGAACTAAATACAGATATTGTCGTTCTTGCAACTGGTAAATCTAAAAATAAAAAAGAAGTAGACGATCATTTAGCAAAAGGATGTAAAAAAGTAATAGTTGCTTCAACTCCAGAAAATTTCAAAGATATACAAATTTATATACCAGGTGCAAATGATGATAATATTGATTTTAAATCCAGTGTCTTCTCTCTTGGCTCTAATACCGCTAATGCTGTTGCACCTTTACTAAAGTTGATCGATGAAAAAGTTGGTGTGGAAAGAGCATTCCTTACCACTGTTCATGGATATTCAAATTCAAATCGTTTAGCAGACGTAGCTGGAGAAGGTTTTAGATTAAATAGAGCTGCTGGAGAAAATATTATTCCTAGTATTACAAAATCTTCTGATGTAATAGTTAATGTACTCCCTTTTTTAGATAATAAAATTGCTTCATCTTCGATGACTGTTCCAATTCCTGATGGCAGCACGGTTGACCTAACAATAGATATTACAAAAGAAACAAGTATTGAAGAAATAAATTCAATTATTGAAAACTCAGCTAAAGATTCTTTAAAAAATGTAATTGATATTACATATGACCCAATTGTTTCTTCCGATGTGGTTAGAAGTACTATGTCCGGAGTTGTTGATGGTTTGGCAACAATGGGAATTAATAATAAAAAAATAAAGCTAATAATTTGGTTTGATAACGGTTGGGGTTATTCAGCAAGAATTATTGATACAATTAAAAAACTTGGACAGGTGTTGTAAATGGGAAATATAGCAATAAATGGTTTTGGAAGAATTGGCCGTTCCATACTTAGGATTATTGTAGAAAATAATTTAGACATTAATGTTGTGGCAATAAATGACTTAGGTAATTATGAAAACCTTGCTTATCTCCTAAAGCATGACTCTGTAATGGGGATTCTTCATAACAATGTTCGAATAGAAGGAGACAAATTATTAGTTGACAATAGAAGCATACAACTTACCTCTATTAAAGATCCTGCTGAACTTCCGTGGAAAGAATTGAATGTAGATGTGGTTGTTGAATCAACTGGAATTTTCAGGGACAATGAATCTCTTAATAAACATATAAATGCAGGAGCTAAAAAAGTTTTGCTTACAGTACCGCCTAAAGATGATATTGATGCAACTATAGTGCTCGGTGTAAATGATGACGATCTAAAACCCAATGATAAAATTGTTTCAAATGCATCTTGCACAACTAATTGTTTAGCTCCAATAGCAAAAGTTCTAGATGATAATTTTGGTATTAAATCTGGATTAATGACAACAGTACATGCATATACTAATGATCAGGCATTAGCAGAAACAACTCATAGTGACTTTAGAAGAGGTCGAAGTGCAACTCAGAATATTATTCCTACTTCTACTGGAGCAGCAAAAGCTGTAGGTATGGTATTACCAAAACTAAATGGAAAATTAGATGGTATGGCAATGAGAGTACCAGTGCCGGATGGTAGTGTTGTTGATTTAGTCGTAGAACTAGAAAAAGAAGTAACAGTTGATGAAATAAATAAAACAGTAAAACATGCTGCTGATAACGAACTTAAAGGAATACTAGAATACTCTGACACACCACTGGTCTCAACTGATATATTAAATAACCCACATTCAAGTATTTATGATGCTTCATCCACACAACTATTAGAAGGTAAGCACGTTAAAGTGGTTTGTTGGTATGACAATGAGTGGGGTTACTCAAATAGAGTTGTTGACCTGATTGGTAATCTTTTAAATAATGGATAAAAATTTACCAACAGCTCCTGAAGCTATAGGAAATTATGTTACATACAAAAAAGTTGGGAATTTTGTATATACTTCAGGACATATTCCTATTACTAGTAATGAAAAATATCTAGGAAAAATACCCTCAGAAGTTTCCCTAGAAGATGGTTATGAAGCTGCAAAATTATGTGCTGAATTAACTATTTCATCGTTAATAAAACATGGAGATATTAAAAACTTACAACCTGTAAATGTAATAGGTTTTGTAAATGCAAACGAAGGTTTTGAAGATCACGCTAAAGTGCTCAACGGTTTTACAGATAAACTTTCTGAATATTTTAGTGAAAAATCAACCCGCTCTGCTGTTGGCGTAGCTAGCCTGCCTCTTAATGTATGTGTAGAAGTTCAATGTGTATTTATTTATGAGTAAATTAATAGGTATTTCAACTGGCAACAAAGACGTTGAAATGGCTCCTGGAAATATCTCTTGTGTAGTTATAAACAGTGATTTTGTAAAAGCTTGTAACAATTTTGGCAACACAGCAGTTATTTTTGGACCACACGAAAATTCAGAAAACATTAATGTATCCAAATTTGATGCAATTGTAATTTCAGGTGGAGGTGATATTAATCCGAATACTTATGGTGAATCTAAGAGTGAAAAAACAATTAGAATTTCCGACGATAGAGACAGAACTGAACTTTCCATGTTGAAATCAGCTGAAGAAAATAATGTAAAAACTTTAGCTATTTGTCGAGGTCATCAATTACTGAATGTTTACAAAGGCGGTACGCTTTATCAAGATCTAGATGATAGCGGCTTCAAAGATATCAACCATGAAAAACCTTTTGGTGATGCTCGTTCACACATCCATGATGTCAATATAGAAACAGATACAAAATTGTATGAAATAGTAAATGAGAAAAACATAAGAGTTAATTCCATTCATCATCAAGCTATAAATAATCTTGGTACTGACTTAAAAATCTCAGCAAAATCTCCTGATGGCGTTGTAGAAGGCATTGAATTAACCAACAATTGGGATGCGATAGGCATACAATGGCATCCAGAAAATATGATAGATGATCCTGTAAGTTCTAAAATATTTCAATGGTTAAATAATTAACCCGCTATCAAGTAGTACTAAATTCTCATCTATAAATTTAAAAAAATTTGAATTATACGGGATTTTCATATCATCAATTCCTTCAATTTCACAAAAATAAATATTTTCTAAAATTTCATAATTCACAAATTTGTAACCTTTGTCATTTAAATTTTTACCTATAAAAAATCCAGGCCATGGAAGATTGTCTTTGTTAATAAATAAATTAAACATGTCAGCGCTTAACATTACAGACTTGTCTCTAAAATTACTTATAGATTCTATAGAGTCAAATGAATAAAATTTTATTAAATTCCTATTTTTTAAATGTTTCTTAAAATCTTGAACTTTATATTCACTATTTTCAATGTGGAGAATTATATCGTTAAGATCAAATTCTCTAAAAAAATATTCAATATTTATATATTGGTATCCTTTTAATGAATGCGGTTTACCTAATTTTCCTACAGAGTACAGTTTTTTCTTAGTCAATAAATTCAACTGAGGATTGTAAACCTTCTTCGTCTGCAGCTGCTTGTGCTACAGTTCTTATGGCTCTTGCTACTCTTCCTCTTTTACCAATAACTCTTCCCATATCGTTTGGAGATGTTCTGACCTCGATAGTAACATTTTCATCATCAGAATCAGCTACATCGACTTTTACTGATTTGGTATCCTCAACTATTTGATTAACGATATACTCGACAACATTTTTTACAATTGAACCTGATGCCATTTACTCTTCTTCCTTACTAGTAGTTTCATCAGAGGAAACCTCAGAATCTACTTCTTCAGAACTTGTGTCATCTGAATTTTCTTCGATTTTCTTTTTATTAGCTTTTGAACTACTTTTTATTTTTTCTTCAGGGGCTTGTGGTATAGAAATAACCTCACCTTTTGATGATCTCCATTGTGCCCATGCACCTGAGATTTCTAGTATTTTTTGTGCTCTTTCTGAAGGTTGAGCACCTTTATCAAGCCATGCAACTGCTTTATCGACATCTATTTCTACCATTGATGGATTATGATGAGGATCATAATATCCCAAATCTTCAATAAATTTACCATCTCTAGGTGATCTAGAGTCAGCAACGATTACTCTAAATGTTCTATTTTTTTTCTTACCCCTTTGAGCAAGTCTTATTCTTACAGGCATTAATTTCCTTTATTTAAATAGCAATACATTATATTACATGAAGTAATACATAAAATGTACTTTAATTAGATTAACTTCTTCGTAAAAATAACTAGAAAAGATTTAATGTTTTGCTAACCTGACTTTGATGCAAATAATTGAAATATCTCATCCACTCAAAGATCACTATTTAACAATCATTAGAGATAAGGAAACAAACTTCGAAAACTTTAGAGAATATACATCAAAATTATCTTATTTATTATTCATTGAAGGTACTAAAAACATATCAACAAAAAATACAACAATAGAAACTCCACTTACTACAACTGAAGGCATAGAGATAGAAAATGAAAATGTAGCAATAGCCGTGCTTCGAGCAGGGCTTGGATTGGTTGATGGTGTTAAAAATTTACTACCTGATACTTCATTTGGTTATATAGGAGTCCAGAGAAATGAAGAAACTGCAACTCCAGAATATTATTATGAGAATTTACCTAATCTTGAAAATAAAAATGTTTTTATACTTGAACCAATGCTTGCTACTGGAGGCTCTCTCTCGTTCGCTATCGATAAAGTAAAGGAGCATAATCCAAAAAGTATCATAGCTCTTACAGTAATTTCTTCACCTGAGGGTATTGCACGTTTAGAAAAAGAACATACTGACATAACATTAGTTACGGCAAAAATCGATGAAAAATTAAATGAAAATTGGTATATCGTTCCTGGATTGGGCGATATGGGAGACAGGCTTTTTGGCACTACCTAATGAAAAGATGTTTCTTAGTTGTAATTGATTCTCTAGGTGTTGGTGAAGCTCCTGATGCAAAAGAATATGGTGATATAGGAACCAATACACTTGCTAATGTAGCAAAGTCTGTTGGTGGAGTAAACCTGCCAAATTTAAATAAACTAGGATTTGGAAAAATTACCAATGTTAAAGGGATGGAAACAAAACACACAGGAACAGTTGGAAGGCTATCGGAATTATCTATTGGAAATGATTCAACAACTGGACATTGGGAATTAGCCGGACTAATAACAAAGAAAGAATTTCAAATATTTCCAAATGGTTTCCCAGCAGAATTGAACGAGCGAATAGAAAAAGAAGCAAATTGCAAATTTATTGGAAATATCCATGCATCGGGAACTGAGATAATTGAAAA
>TARA_B100000963_G_scaffold181843_1_pt1 | contig 30929 bp, 21 predicted proteins | sample TARA_B100000963 | Tara Oceans TARA_B100000963 (sample SAMEA2622097) | marine metagenome | biome: marine biome (ENVO:00000447); feature: surface water layer (ENVO:00002042); material: "saline water (ENVO:00002010), including plankton (ENVO:xxxxxxxx)" | depth 5 m | reverse complement strand
AAAAAAAAAAGATAGAAATTATATGCTTGGAATTCAATAAATAAAAAAAAAATATGCTGTTTGTTTATAATATTTTTAATTTTGTTAGACGAGTTTGACGTTTATGCTAATTTTATATTTATTATTTGTGATAAACCAAATATTTACATAATTTGAGCCGTTAACTTATAATCATAAACAAATTAAATTAAACAAATTAAAGAGACAAGATGAAACTTAAAAATTTAATTTACATTACATTTTTACTTGCTGCAGGGCTCGTGACTGCCCAACAGACACTGCAAGGAAGTGTATCAGATGAATCAGGACCCTTACCCGGTGTGAGTGTCCTTGAGAAAGGTACAAGCAATGGGGTTGTTTCTGACTTTGATGGTAATTTCACAATCACAGTATCTGATGACGACGCTATTCTTGTGTTTTCTTATATAGGCTTTGAAACACAAGAAGTATCTGCAAGTGCAGATTCTTTTGATATAGTTTTAACTGAGGGTGCTAACGAACTTGATGAAGTTGTTGTAACAGGTTACGGTACTCAGAAAAAAGCAACCCTGACTGGTTCTATTGCAACCATTGGTGGAGGTGAGTTAGAAAAATCATCTTCTCCTAACCTAGGTACAGCGCTCGCTGGAAAAGTTGCTGGTGTTTTTATAGATCAAAATAACGGAGCCCCAGGAGCTGACACTCCTGCAGTTAGGATTCGAGGTACTAACACCTTTAATAACTCATCTGCGCTTGTCGTTATTGATGGTATTCCTGACAGAGCAGGTGGACTTGCCAGAATTAATCCTGCTGATATAGAGAGTATATCAGTCCTTAAAGATGCTTCTGCAGCTATTTATGGTGCACGAGCTGCTAACGGGGTAATTCTTATTACTACAAAAAGAGGAAGCGAGGGTAAAGCTAAAGTTAAAATTACCTCAAATTATGGCTGGCAAAATTTCACCACTACACCAGATATGTTAACTGGAGCTGAATACATGGATTTAGTTAACCTACTAAATGTATATAAACTACCGGTAGGAGAATGGGCTGCTGCTAATGCAGTAAGAGGGCAACCTTTTACACGTCCTAATGGAGAAGTTTTAAACCCAACTTATTCAACCGATCGTATCGAAAACACAAGAGCTGGTACTGACCCTTGGCTTTATCCAGATACAGATTGGATGGAAGCAGTACAACGCAAGAATGCTCCAACCACTAGACAAAATGTGCAAATAACCGGTGGAGACGAAAATGTAAAATACTTAGCTTCAGCTGGCTATTTAAGACAGGACGTAAATTTTAAAAATGCACCGAAAGGATTTACTCAATATGATCTTCGCCTTAATTTGGATGCTAAAATCAATGACTTTTTAAGTCTTGATGTTGGTTTATATTCAAGACAAGAAGAAAATTTAACTGCAACAAATGCACCTGGAAATGTTTTTAATGATTTAGTTCGCCAATATCCTTGGTTTCCTGCTTACTGGCCAACTGGTGAGTATGGTCCAGATATCGAAAATGGAAATAACCCTGCCATTCGTGTTACAGATGAGCCAGGATATAATGATAGAAGTACAAACTATGTTCAAAGTAATATAGGTCTTGACTTCAGAGTGCCTGGTGTAGAAGGATTGTTGATCCGAGGTAATGTTGCTTATGACAAGCAGAACTTTGATCAAAAAGTATGGCAAAGACCTTGGGAGTTGTATACATGGGATGGAATCAATAGAGACTCATCTGGATTAACTGCTTCCCAAAGAGGTCCTGGTGATCCTAGCTTACAGCAAGACCATACCACTAGAACAGATATAACAGCTATATTTAATGCCTCATACGAGAAAGACTTTGGTGATAATTATTTCAAAATTTTAGGAGGTATTACAAGAGAGCAAACTGATATAAGTTTTATGAGAGCTTTCAAACGTTTTTTCCTTTCTAACGACTTAGATCAACTTAGTTTTGGAGGGCAAGACGGACAATTTAGCCAAGGTACAGGAAGCGAGATTGCTCGTATCCATTATTATGGCCGTTTAAACTACAACTATAAAGAAAAATATCTTTTAGAAGCAGTTGTCACTTATGATGGTTCATATACATTCCCTGAAGAAACACGTTATGGTGTCTTCCCTGGAGTATCAGCGGGATGGGTTGTATCTGAAGAATCTTTCTTTAATGTTGGTTTCCTTGACTACTTCAAATTGAAGGGATCATGGGGTCAATTAGGGAATGATAATGTTGCTCCATTCCAATTCTTAGCATCGTATGGATTTTCTGCTACTAGTTTAGGTGATGTTGTTACAACAGCTTATGAGACTAAAGTTCCGAATCCTAACATTACTTGGGAAACACAAACTTCACAAAACTTTGGTTTCGACATAAGAGCGTTGAACAATAAGCTTGCGCTCGGATTTGAAGTGTTTAATAATACAAGACAAGATATCTTAACCTTGCCGAACAAAACTTTACCTTCATATTCTGGTATTACACCGCCTGCTCAAAATATTGGTGAGTTTAAAAATGCTGGGATAGAGGTAACTGCAGGATTTAATGGAGAAACTAGTAACGGTTTTACTTATAATTTTACACTTAACTTCAGTGATTCAAATAATGAATTGGTATTTATAGATGAACCTGAATTAGCTGACCGTCCTTGGCAAAGAGAAACTGGTGGAGAGATAGGAAGGCCTCTCCGCTACAGAATGACTGGTATTTTCCGAACCCAAGCCGACATTGATGCTGAAACTTTAGACTACAGTGCAATTGCTCCACTTCTTCGTCCTGGAGATGCAAGAGTTGAAGATATAAACGGTGACGGGAAAATTACTCCAGCTGACCAAACTCGAGTTGGTGGAAGTACATTTGCTGATACTCAGTTTGGGTTTAATACAGCTCTATCTTACAAAAACTTTGATCTTAATATGTATTGGAACGGCGCAGCCGGAGGATATAATTCTTATGAATGGAGCTTTATGTCTGGAACACTTGCTAATGTTCAGCGTGATGTTTTTGATCGTGCATGGTCTCTAGATAATCCAGATGCTCCTGCTCCTCGACTAGCAGACAGGGGTGACCAGTGGTATTCAGGTCAAACTGACTACGCTCTTTTAACCAGAGACTTTATAAGATTGAAAACTCTTGAGTTAGGATATAGCTTTAGTGATTCTATCACAAGTAAGATAAATGCTGAAAGTATACGTCTTTCAGTAACTGGAACGAACTTGATTACTATCACAGATTTCCCATTTGATCCTGAAGTTGTTCAGAATGGTATAAACGTAACTAATACCAGAAACGCAGGTGGAGGAAATGTAAATAATGGTGGTGCTTATCCACTTCTAAAAACCATAATAACCGGAATACAAATAACCTTTTAATTTATATATAAACATGAGAAAAATGAAGAAGACTATAATTAAATGCGCTGTTGGATTTATGTTTGTTTCGGCAATAATTAGTTGCCAAGATGATTTCTTAAGTACAACACCATTAAGTGAAATTGCTGAATCTAATGTTTGGTCATCGGCCAAGCTAGCTGAAGCAGCTGTCCTTGACTTGTACCAAGCCACTTGGGCAGGTACATTAACCCGAGAGGAAACCACGGATGCTTTTACTGATCAAGCTGTATTTACTCATCCAGGTCGGGGTGTTGATGGATATACTGAGGGTAAAATGAATCCTGCTGGTGGTTATATGGACATGCAATGGATGAGTTGGACACAACTTTATCCATTTGTAAGAAGTGCTAACATAGCAATACAAAAACTAACTGCTAACGAAGGTGGTCTGGAAGCATCACTTGCTAACAGATTACTTGGAGAAGCTCACTTTATGAGAGGATATCTTTTTTCTCAATTAATGAGACAATATGGAGGTATCGTTCTTTTAACGGAACCACTTACTCTAGAAAGTGAAGCTTCAAACCCAAGAGCAAGTTTCGAGGCTACTGTAAGCCAAATCATATCTGATTTAGATAAAGCAATTGTTCTTTTAGCGGATGCACCACAGAGTAAAGCAAGAGCTCATAAGTTAACTGCTCATGCATTAAAATCCAGAGTACTAACTCATGCAGCGAGTGATTTACACGATCCTGTAAAAAATGCTGCAGTTTCGACTATATCTGGCTATGGTAGCAAAGAACTTATAGGATATACTGGTGGTTCACAACAGGCACGCTGGCAAGCTGCTCAGACCGCATCAAAAGAACTTTTGGATGCTACGAGCGGATACAAACTTGATTATGCTGCACCGGCGCCTTTCGCTGAGGCACAAAAGAATTATGAAGATATCTGGCTAGACGGAGATAAGAATCAGGATTTCATTTGGGGAAGAATGATAGAAGGCTTTGGTTACGGTTCAAGAACTTACCCAGGTGGAGATGGTTGGTCGCAAGGACCAGGAATGGTTGCCCTGTATCATGGTCCTAATGGTTATCATGAATGGGCTGGTACTACTCCAACTGAAGCTTTGGCAAGCAAATATTCCATGAGTGACGGTACTACCTTCGATTGGAACAATCCTGCCCACGCTGCTGATCCTTACGGTGATCGTGAAGCCCGTTTCTATGCAACATTACTATTTGATGGAGCACCATGGAAAGTGAGAACTAGTGATGTGACCAAATTTGATAATTTTAATGAACTTCAAACAGGTTACTATACTTTTTCTGATGGAACTATTGTAAATGGTGTGGATACGCGTCAAGGACCCATTGAAGACTGGAATGGATCTAGAACAGGTTACTATTTTAAAAAGTTCTCAGATCCAAGACTACCAGCGTCATGGCCAAACAACCTTCAAAAAGTGGATGCACCATATATAAGGTACACTGAAGTTCTTCTTAATTATGTAGAAGCAAGCATAAACTTAGGTCAGGAAGCAGATGCTAAAGTTTGGTTAAACAAACTTCGTTTTAGAAATGGTCTGCCTGAAGTTACTGAAACTGGTGCTGATTTACTTGAGCTATACAAGAGAGAGCGAGACAAAGAACTTGTAAACGAAGATGCCCGACTGTTTGATATGAAACGTTGGTTAGAGGGACCATATTCTCTTGACAAACAAGTTCAGCAAACATTAATTCAAGCTACTCAAAAAGCAGGTAGTACAATGACTCCTGCAAATTACAGAAAGAGTACAGCTGATTTTGATTATAAATACAGACCAACTGACATCGTTTTTGAAAACAGAGTATGGAGAGATCAAGTATATTTCATGCCAATACCTCAGAACGAAATCGACCGTGATCCGTCTTTACAGCAAAATCCTGGATACTAGATTTTAGTTAAATATAGTGTTAAAAAAACCCCACAAAATAGTGGGGTTTTTTTATTTTTGAAAAAATATTGATTATGAAGAGGATATATGTATTAATTGCTATTTTATTTTTTGTATTATCATGCGTATCTGAAAAGAAACAGTTCACAAAATTAGGTCATTCGGAAACTAATATTGATTTTGTTAATAAACTCTACGAGACCAATAAGAGCAATTACTTTACTTATCCCTACATGTATTTAGGTGGTGGGGTGGCTGCTGGAGATTTTAACAATGATGGTCTTGAAGATCTATTCTTTACTGGTAATATGGTACCCAATAAACTGTACCTAAATTTAGGAGATTTTAAGTTTAAAGATATTAGTAAATCTGCAGGAATTGAAGGAGACAACAGATGGTATTCAGGTGTCAGCCTAGTTGATATCAATAACGACGGTTTTTTAGATATATACATCGCTGTTGGGGGTGAAAATGAACCCAATAATAATGTTTTGTATGTGAATAATCAGGACAATACATTCACTGAAATGGCAAAAACTTATAGGATAGATGATGACGGCTACAGCATGCATTCTACGTTTTTTGATTATGATAAAGACGGTGATTTAGACTTATATGTTGCTAATTATCCTCCTACCAGTTTTACAGCCCCCGTTGATTACTACAAATATATGATTGACAACCACGAAGATCGAGATTCAGATCACCTTTACCGCAATGATGGAAATTATTTTACAGATGTAACAAAGGAATCAGGTGTAAGTAACTTTGGATTGAGTCTCGGTGTTGTGGCTTCAGACTTTAATAATGATAGTTATTCTGATATATACATTTCTAATGACTTTAATGCCCCAGATTTTATGTATATAAATAATGGAGACGGTACATTTACAAATGATATTTTAAATTCCCTTAAACAAACATCATTTTTTGGAATGGGAGTTGATTCTGCTGATTTTAACAATGACGGATGGGTAGATATTTTTCAATTGGATATGAATGCTGCTGATAACTTCAGATCCAAGGCAAACATGTCATCAATGGACCCTGAAGTATTTTATCAATCTGTAGCACTTGGACTGCATCATCAATATATGCAAAACTCAATGCAATTAAACCAGGGAAATCTTAATAATTCTTCTTCTCCAGCTTTTAGTAATGTTGCTCGATGGAGTGGCGTTTCGTCGACGGATTGGAGCTGGGGTGGATTATTTGCTGATTTTGATAATGACGGGTGGAAAGATTTGTACGTTACTAATGGAATCCGACGTGATGTAAATAACAAAGACTTTTATAATCAACATCGAGAGTTTTTTAATAAGATGGAAAATGATCCTGATTTTAAAAATAAAGAAGAAGAAGTAAAACTATTGTCTTATTTAGAAAAGATGCCTTCTGAAAAACTTTCAAACTATTTATTTCAAAATCAGCAAGACAATGGATTTGTAAATAGAAATAAAGAATGGGGATTAGGTGAAAAAACATTTTCGAATGGTGTTGTTTACAGTGATCTCGATAATGATGGGGATTTAGATCTTGTGGTCAATAATCTTGAAGACTATTCTAGTATATATAGAAATAATAATAATACCAATTCAAATTTTATAGGGTTTAAGTTGCAGGGTAAGGATAAACAAATTCCAATTGGCGCTAGAGTACATATAAAATCTTCAGGGAAATACCAAATGCAGGAACTTAACCTAAGTAGAGGATATTTATCATCGGTTTCACCAAGAATCCACTTTGGAATAGGAAATGATACAAAACTTGATGAGGTTGTTGTTGAATGGCCTGATGGTAATCGAACTAAATTAGATAATTTATCTATTAATGAATACAATGAAGTGGTTTACAAAAAAGGTTCAGCTAAAATCCCTGAGTCAAACGACAAGTCAAATGAAATAAAACAATTCGAAACTATAGTTCAAAATGATCCATTTGTTCATAAAGAAAACCCATATGACGATTTTAAGGATGAGATATTACTACCTCACAAAAACTCTACTTTGGGGCCAGCTTTAGCTGTAGGAGACTTAAATAACGATAGCAGGGAGGATTATATTATTGGGGGAGCGATAGCACAAGCACCAGGAATTTTTATTCAACAAGAGGATAGATCTTTCAAAAAAATTAACATTCCAATATTTGAAAAAGATAAATTTTATGAAGACCTAGGTATCGAAATTTTTGATGCAGATAATGACGGTGACAATGATATTTATATTGCAAGTGGTGGAAATGAATTTAATGAGGGGTCACAAGGTTATGAAGATCGTTTTTACGAAAATAAAGGCAATCTAAATTTTGAAAGAAACAAAACTGCAATACCAAATGCAAGGATTAGTGGTCTTGAAGTTTCATCTCATGATTATGACCAGGACGGAGATATAGATCTTTTTGTGGGTGGTAGACTTAGTCCAAAAAAATATCCATATCCATCAAGTTCAAGAATTTTAGAAAATCAAAGTTCTTTAGGTAATATTAAATTTGTTGATGTTACCAATGAAAAAAATAAGGCACTAAAAAATATTGGTTTAGTAACCACTTCAACATGGTTAGATATTGACGGTGACATGTGGGATGATCTGGTTGTAACTGGAGAATGGATGCCCATCCATTTTTTTAAAAATAATAAAGGAAATTCTTTTTCAGAGATAACTATTGAAGTCTTTAAATCTGAAAAGCGGGGATGGTGGAACGACATTGAAAAAGGTGATTTTGACAATGACGGAGATATGGATCTTATTGTTGGTAATCTAGGATTAAATTACAAATACCAAGCATCAAACGAAAAACCATTTAGGATCTACTTGAATGATTTTGATAAAAATGCAACTTATGATATTGTTTTAAGCTATGAATCAGGCGAGACAGAGTATCCTGTTAGAGGTCGACAGTGCTCTTCTCAACAAATGCCAGCTATAAAAGATAAATTCAAAAACTATAATAGTTTTGCAAGTGCCTCACTTAATGAGATATACACAGATCAAATGCTGAATGAGTCTCTGAAATATGAAATCACATCTTTTGCAAGTATATATTTAGAAAATAATGATGGGATATTTACGGCTAAACCTCTTCCCTACCAGGCTCAATTTTCAAATATAAATTCAATAGTTGTTGAGGATGTAGATAAAGATGGAAACCTAGATCTTATAATTGGAGGAAATCTATATAATTCAGAGGTGGAAACCCCTAGAAATGACGCTAGTTATGGGCTTTGGTTAAAAGGTGATGGAGATAATGGCTTTTCTTCCCAAGTGCCCAGAAATAGTGGACTGGTCATGAGAGGAGATGTAAGAAATATAAAGTTAATGAATGTTGGTAATGAAAGATATTTGTTAGTAGCTTCAAACAATCAGGCTCTTCAAAAAATTAAGATCAATTGATGCGATTTATTTTATTTTTTTTGTCGTTAATTCTATCTATAAGGTGTACAAATCAAAAATCAAATAAATTTAAAAGCTATTTAGTTGGTGAGTGGAGAATAGATAATCCTACACTACAATCGTTTATTCGTTTTGAAGAAAACGGAAAGACTACGTACTATTTCAATCGCTATAGTTATCAACTTGATAGTCTCGCCCAAATAGGAAAATGGAACTTGGATGAAATTCGAAAAGGAAGAGAAATAGACACTTTTATAGTGACTATTGATAAACAGCCTAAAAAAACTGTTTTTCGATTTTTACCTTTAGATAAAAATAGGATAAAAGTGATTGATGAGGGGGGGCAAACATTTTTCACACGTATTGAAAAAAATTAATTTTCTAATAATCAATATCTAATATATTACCATAAGTGTCAAAGACAAAATAATCAGTAAGTTCCTCTGTTTCGCCGTTAGCTAGTAATTTATTGAATATTAATTGTGCAACCATATTTTTTTCTTCTGGAATTAAAGTAAATCCAATAGGATTAAAAAATTCAAAATCTTTACTCCTTATTAAGGATTTTAATAAAATTTGCATCAAAACTCTGTTGACTTTTTGTTGTTCTATATTAATATCCAAATTATTTTTAACTGGTATTTTATATTCATCACCATTGGCCTTTTGCCATGAAAAAATAAAGAATTCAGGCGTCATAGTTGTATCCTGAGAGAACAAAGGACTAAAATTAAAAAATACTATAAGTAAAAATAATAGATAAAACTTCGAGTAACTTCTTATCATCTAATAAATTTAATTAAATTTAGAAAATCTTACAATTATCAGTAATTGTATAGATATTGAGAAGGATAAATGAAGATAGGAGCTTATCATATATACTTACTGACAATTTTTTTTCTGTTAGCAGCATGTTCTGTTGAGGAAAGTGAGAAAGAATCTACCATTTATAAATTACGAACTGAAGTGTGGCCAAGCGATGACAATGGCAAAATTATACCGAGTCAAGGAAATTATGCTCCATTTACTATTAAAACAATATATGCGAGACCTGAGCCTGGTTGGATGTTTGATCGATGGGAGGGAGCAATAAATAGTATAGATAATCCAACTGCAATTTCTTTTTATGATAATCTTGCAATAAGGGCAGTATTCAAAAGAGATACTTTCAAGGTGAGAACTATTGCAGGAGGGAACGGAAGAGGTACTGAATTAGATCAACTTTATTATCCAACAGGAATTGCTTTAGATCCGTCAGGAGATTTGTATGTAAGTGATATGTACAACCATCGAATTCAAAGATGGAGACCAGGTGCTACGGTTGGAATAACTGCTGCTGGTGGAAATGGTTTTGGTGATAGCCAAACCCAACTTGAAGAGCCTGGTAAAATTGATATTGATAGTCAAGGAAACTTATATATCGCTGATACAGGTAATAATAGAGTTCAGAAATGGGAATATGGTGGACTCACCGGAAAGACTGTAGCAGGCGGTAACGGTATGGGAAAAGGACTTAATCAATTACATAATCCATTTGGTATTGCTGTTGACGAATCTGGAGCTATTTATATATCGGAACTAAGCAACCATAGAGTTACCAAGTGGAATCCAGGAGCTTCAGAAGGTGAAATAGTTGCAGGAGGAAATGGAGAGGGTGCTGGTGCTAATCAACTTGCTATTCCAATGGGTGTGGCTGTAAATAAAAAGGGAGACCTTTATATAGCTGATACATACAACCATCGAGTCCAGCTTTGGGAAAAGGGCTCTACTGAAGGTAAAACATTAATTTCAGGCAAGGATTTTAAATCTGGTTTTGAAACTAGTTACTTTAGTTGTATTAGTTTAGTTAATGAATCTCATCTCTATATCACGGATTATCATTCAAAAAGAATAATACGATACGATATCGATTCAGAAAATATTGAGGTAATTTCGACCAACGAATCAATCAAAGATGATGTGGATAAACTTTCTCAACCATATCAAACTGCAGTTGATGTAATGGGAGATTTAATCATTGCCGACGCAAAAAATAATCGTATTCAAAAACGGAAAATTAATAATGAATAAAAAGAATGAAATTTGTCTAGCTTCTAACTACTACAAATTGATCACTTATTATTTTTTTTTCATCCCAATGCTAAGTATATTTTTTTCATGTTTGTCGGATAGAAAATTGAATCAAAACAATTTAAAGACTGAAACCAGTGCTTATTTAATCCAACACGCTGAAAACCCAGTATATTGGCAACGCTGGGATGAAGACCTTTACAAAAAATTAAATTCTGATAAAAAATTACTTATTGTAAGTATAGGCTATTCTAGCTGTCATTGGTGCCATGTAATGGAAGAGGAAACTTTCGAAGATAATGAGGTAGCTGATTATATGAATACGAATTTCGTTGCTATAAAAGTAGATCGAGAGGAAAACCCTGAGATTGACAATATTTACATGACCGCAACACAGATGATAACTGGAAGTGGTGGATGGCCACTAAATGTAGTTTGTTTACCTGATGGAAGACCTGTTTACGGTGGTACCTATCATAGCAAAAAACAGTGGTTAGAGGTGTTGGGAAAAATACAACAACTCTATGAAAATAATAATACAAAACTTTATGCAATCGCCGAAAAAATAGAGAAAGGAATACAAGAAGTAAATAGTTTTAGTTACACAGAAGATCCTCCCGCTTTTGAAAATAAAATTCTCGAAAAAGAAATGGAAATTTGGTCTAAAAGCTGGGACAAAATTAACGGAGGAGAGGTACAAAACCAAAAGTTTATAATCCCAGTGAAATTTAACTATATTCTGCAATTTCAAAAGCTTAATAAAGATGAAAAAATTAGTGACTATTTTGAAAAATCACTTCTAAATATTTCTTTGAGTGGAATTGTTGATCATTTGGAAGGAGGGTTTTATCGCTATACAGTGGACCCAGAATGGAAAATTCCTCACTTTGAAAAAATGCTCTATGACAATGCACAACTATTAACTTTATACTCAAACGCTTACAAAGAGTATAAAAATCCGCAATTTAAATCTACAGTAAATAAAACGTTCAGTTTTTTACAAAATAGAATGAGAAATAGTGAAGGAGGATATTTCTCAGCAATTGACGCTGACAACAAAGATGGAGAAGGACGTTATTACACTTTCAACAAAGATGAAATTTTAAAAGTTGGTAGTGAGGATCTAGAGCTATTCTTAGAAGTTTATCAAATTGATCTTGATGATCCATCTTTAGATTTTCAATACCATTTGAGAAATGTAAGTTATACAGAAGGGATAATGAGTAGATTTAGAATTAATGAACTAGAACTAAATAAAAAAAAGTTGGATTGGGAACGTCGTTTTAAAATAATTCAAAACGAAAGAGAGTTTCCGATGATCGATAAGAAAATAATCACTTCGTGGAATGGACAAATTATATCGGGATTAATTGACGCATTTGAAGCATTTAAAGATGACAAATTCTTAGTTCAAGCTAAAGAAACTTTTGAATTTATTGATAAAAATTTATTTAATAAAAGTGGCTTAATGCATACTTATCAAGCTAACTCGGCTAAGATCGAGGCAAATCTTGAAGATTACGCATTTACGATAACCGCAGCCTTGGACTTATATGAAAATACTGGAAATACTTACTATTTAGAAAAAGCTGATAAAATCACTAAAATTGCCATTAAAAAATTTGAAACTAATGAAAACCCATTTTTTACTTTTACCGAAAATCCAGTTTTGTTCTCAAAAATCATTTCTTTGGATGATAATGTAATTGCTTCTGCCAACTCAAAAATGGCTGAAAATTTGTGGGAACTAGGTCATATATATGAAAATGAAGGCTATACAAAAAGAGCTAAAAATATGCTGGATGCTATAATCAAATTCTTTGCGGAGGGAAGAGGAAAAGACTATAGTCAGTGGGCTCAATTATTAGCAAAAGAATTATTTCCCTTTAAAGAGGTAATCATCGTTGGTCCTGAGGCTAGAAAAGTAAGTACAAAAATTAAAGAAAATTATTTTCCCAATGTGCTTTTTCAAATCAGTGAAAAAGAAAGCAAGTTACCTCTTCTGGAAGATCGTTTTTTAAAAGATGAAACATTGATTTATGTTTGTGAAAACAAAGTATGTTTACGCCCCTCAAAATCTGTTTCAAAAGCGCTACAGCAAATAATAAATTAAGCTTTATTTTGGTTTACTAAATAAAGCTTAATTGATAACACCTGACCCTAATAATTCATCATTTTTATACCAAGCTATAAATTGTCCTGAAGTAATTGAAGACTGTGGTTTTTCAAAAACTACGTACATCACCCCTTCATTTTGATAAAGACTTGCTTTCTGGAGCGGTTGGCGATAACGAATCCTAGCCATCACCTCTAGTGTTTCTCCCGAAAATATCCTTTGATCATTTCTTACCCAATGAATTTCATTGGTATTAATTTTTAGGGCTTTCCGATATAAACCAGGGTGGTTTTTACCTTGTCCAACAAATATGATATTAGTTTTAACGTCAGTATCCAAAACAAATAGTGGATCAGAAGTACCTCCAACTCTTAGCCCTTTTCTTTGACCTATAGTAAAAAAATGAGCACCATGGTGTTCTCCAACTAATTTACCATCCTCCATTGAATACTTAATTTTTTTTGATTGGTAAATAAGAGATTCTAAGTTTTCATTAGAGGTATTATAACTCTCAAAATCAGCTGGAATCTCAATAATTTTACCTTTTTTAGGTTTAAGCTTTTGTTGCAAAAAATCAGGTAAACTTACTTTTCCCACGAAACAAAGACCTTGAGAATCTTTTTTGTCTGAGGTTACTAAGTTCAAGTTTTTTGCAATTTTTCTCACCTCTGATTTCATTAGGTGTCCAATGGGAAAAATCACTTTAGAAAGTTGTTCCTGAGTAAGCTGACAAAGAAAATAAGATTGATCTTTATTGCTATCCATTCCAGCAATTAATCGGTATATCTTGTCACCAAATGGATTTACAAATTCGTTTTTTTGGGAATAATGCCCTGTTGCTATAAAATCTGCCCCAAGTGATAGGGCGATATTAAGGAATATATTAAACTTAATTTCTCTATTACATAAAATATCAGGATTCGGGGTTCTACCTTTAGCGTATTCATCAAACATATAGTCTACTATAAGTTCTTTATATTCTTTACTTAAATCAATTGTCTGAAATGGAATACCAATTTTTTCAGCAACCAACATTGCGTCATTACTATCTTCTAGCCAAGGGCATTCATTTGAAATAGTAACAGATTCATCATGCCAATTTTTCATAAATAAACCTATAACATCGTAACCCTCTTGTTTTAGGAAATATGCAGCTACACTGGAGTCTACTCCCCCCGAAAGTCCAACAACAACTCTTTTTTTCATAACAGAAGTTTCAAAAAGATCTTTAATTATCTCCTGCCTGCTTTCTTTTGTTTTTCAGCTTCTTCTATCGCTTTTTGTAAACGAGCTGAAAAACCACCTGGCTTTTTTGGCTTACTTTTATTTTCTTCAATTTGAGCATGTATTTTTGTGTCGTCAATGATATAGTTTTTTATCACTATCATCAGAATGATAGTCAAAAGATTGGAAACAAAATAGTAAAGACTTAATCCACTAGCATAATTATTAAAGAAAAAAAGCATCATTAGAGGCATCAGATACATGATAATTTTCATATTAGGCATACCTGGTTGCTGAGGCATAGGTTGTTGGCCAGTAGTCATCTTGGTGTAGAAGAAAATAGCTACGGAAGCTAAAATTGGAAATAAGCTAACGTGGTCTCCATAAAAGGGAATATTAAATCCTAAGTCCAGAATTGAATCATAGGATGATAAATCATCAGCCCAGAGAAAACTTTTATCACGAAGAACAAAAGCGACAGGAAAAAAGGAAAATAGAGCATAAAATACTGGCAGTTGAATTAATGCAGGGATACAACCAGACATTGGATTAGCACCTGCACGTGTATATAGACTCATAGTTTCTTGTTGACGTTTGACAGCATCATCTTTATATTTAGCCGATATAGCTTCAATATCAGGCCTTAAGACTTTCATTTTTATTTGTGAAACATAAGACTTGTATGTTACAGGGGACATCAATAATCTCACAATAATAGTCATAACTATAATCGCTATACCATAAGAAAGAAAAGAAGATAAAAAGCCAAATAAAGGTAAAAAGATGAACTTATTGATCCATCCAAAAATTCCCCATCCCATCGGAATAGATGCTTCAAGGTCACCTTCTAGATTTTGAAGTGTCTTATAATCGGTAGGTCCATAGTAAAATTTCAATTTAGTATTTATATTTTCACCTTGTTTGGGCAGCAGGTATGATGACTCAAAATACTTTGTGAATTTTTCTTCAAGGCTTTGATCACCTGATAAATCTTTCGATTTTAAATTAATAGTATTTATAGTAGAATCTGGAATAAGAATAGCGCTAAAAAAATGTTGTCGGTATGAGATCCATCGAATGTCTTCTCTATTATCTTCATCCTCACCGCTAAGGGATAAATAATCAACCCTATCATCTTCATATCCAAAGGTTAGCTCTGTATAACGATTTTCATAATCTATGCTTCTTGAGTTTCGAAAAATATTTGTACTCCAACTTATTTCTGGTGGCTTATTACTGTCAAGTAACGCCTCCATACCAACGGATTTAAAATTGACTGTAAATGTGTAACCATTTTTTGGGAATATATACTCAAAAACCAAATAAATATCTTTTGAAATTGCAGATTTCAGCAATATTATATATTCATTATCTCTTTCTGAAAATTTAGTTTTGAAATAAAAATCTCGAGTATTTAAAACTCTACCATCTTTTGTATAAAGTGATACATTAAAGTTAGAATTCTCATCTTTAATCATTGGTAAAGGTAAATCATCATAATTTTCAAATTCTTTTAACGATAAAGTATGAATTTCAGCACCTTTTGATTGAATTTCAACAATCATACTCTTTGTACTAAACTGGATGTTTGGTAGATCATTTGGAACAAAAAAGTTACCTAAGTCCCCGTAAGCTATTATCTTTTGTTGTGATTGAATTGAGTCTTGAATTACTTGATTTAACTCCAATTTAACTGACTTTTTGTTTGTCTCAGTTTGGGCTGCTTCTTGAGGCCCACTACGATATAGCATCCAAGTCAAAATAAGTGCAATTAAAATAAATCCGATAAGTTGATATGGGTCAAACTTTCTTTCTTCCATATTTGAATTTAAGTTTTTAGATTTTTTTCAAGACTTGCTTTAACAAATGCTTTAAAAAGCGGATGAGGTTTAAGTACAGTGCTTTTATATTCTGGGTGAAACTGAACACCAACAAACCATGGATGACAATTATATTCTATAATTTCAACCAAACCAGTTTCAGGGTTTGTGCCTGAAATAATAAAATCGTGATCAAAAATTTTATCTGAAAATTCATTATTAAATTCGTACCTGTGACGGTGACGCTCATTAATATGTTTTTTTTGGTAAGCAATTGCTGACTTAGAATTAGGTGTTAATTTGCAATCCCATGAACCCAAACGCATTGTTCCCCCTTTATTTATTACACTTTTTTGTGATTCCATCAAGTCGATGACTGGATACTTACAATTAGATACCATTTCAGTAGAATTAGCATTCTTTAGACCCACTTTATTTCTGGCGTATTCTATAACAGCCATTTGCATACCCAAACATATTCCAAGAAAAGGTAAATTATTTAACCTAGCATACGAAATTGCCATGATTTTTCCTTCTATTCCCCTTTCTCCAAATCCTGGTGCAACAATCAGTCCATCTAGAGGTCCTAGTTTGGTGTCTAAATTTTTAGAATCTAAGTGTTCTGAATGTAAATATACCACAGAAATTTCTGTTTCATTTTCTACACCAGCGTGTATTAATGATTCCAAAATGGATTTATATGAATCTTGAAGTTCAACATATTTTCCTACTAACCCTATCTTAATTAAATTTTTAGGATTTCGAACTCTTTTTAAAAATGCATTCCATGGCTTGAGATCATGATTTTGTTTTGGTTTTAATTGCAACCTTTGTAAAACTACAGTATCTAGTCCTTCCTCTAACATTTTTAAAGGCACGTCATATATTGTATCTACGTCTATAGACTGAATTACAGCTTCTCTTTTAACATTACAAAATAATGCAATTTTCTCTCTTAATTCCTCTGAAAGCTCGTGTTCAGTCCTACAAACAATAATATCTGCAGATATTCCACTTTCCATTAATGTTTTTACTGAATGTTGAGTTGGCTTTGTTTTTAATTCACCAGAAGCAGAAAGGAATGGAATTAATGTTAAATGAATAACTAATGTGTTTTCCTTTCCTAACTCCCAAACCATTTGTCTTACAGACTCTATGTAAGGTAATGATTCTATGTCACCAACTGTCCCACCAATTTCTGTTATAATTATATCATAATCACCTAAGTCACCTAATAATCTCATTCTATCTTTAATCTCATTAGTTATATGGGGTATAACTTGAACTGTCTTCCCAAGAAATTCTCCTTTTCTTTCTTTTTCAATTACATTTTGATAAATTAATCCTGTGGTAACATTATTAGCCTGCGAAGTATTAACATTTAAAAATCGTTCATAATGTCCAAGATCTAGGTCTGTTTCAGCACCATCATCAGTTACAAAACATTCTCCATGTTCGTAGGGATTTAGTGTCCCAGGGTCAACATTAATGTAAGGATCGAACTTTTGAATGGTTACCTTGAAATTTTGGGACTGTAAAAGTTTTGCTAAAGAGGCTGCGATTATTCCCTTACCCAATGAGGAAGTTACACCACCTGTTACAAAAATATATTTAGTATTTGACATCCCGGTTATTTGAATTAATAAACGTTAACCGGACTCAAATTTACGAAAATCGAAAGGAACTTTGGCTTTAGATACTACTCTTTTATTTCAAATACCTCATATCCTTTATGCTGAAGTATGAAAGTGGCGTTATTTATGAATGATTCATTTTGATTTTTCCTATATAAAAATCTATTAGATTCATATTGAGTTTCACCTAAATCAACAGATTTTCTTATATTTTCTGACACTGCAAATCTTAAAACTGCATCTAGAACAACGTCATATCCTCGCAAAGCATTATAATTTGGTGGCTTTCCGTAATTCAGTACGAAGTCATCTACAAATTTATTCCCAATAGTTTCATCCAATGGTTTAGAGCCTGATGGATAAGTAAATCTTATACCACCTAATGATTTTCTTGATAGATTATCGTTGTTATACACATTGCTTCTATAAGTAGTAAATACTTGTACGTCTCTAAATTCATCATTTTGAGCACTAAACTGAGACAATGCACTTGCAATTAATGGAAATGATTGAGTCTCTAAAATTATTTTATTGGGTATTGAATCAAGCAATAGAGAGTCAATTAACTCCGGTATTATGTAATCAAACTTTTCAGGTCTCAAATTGATCGCCCAGGGAAATCTTAGATGGAGCTCGTTCTTAACTTTATTATTTTTTGAATCTGCAACAATAACAATATTATGAGTAGTGTCGAGTTCCTTCTCTAGGAAAGTAAACATTTTTTTTCGGAAAAAATTTTCGTCAGTTACAGATTGAAAAACATTTTTCCGAAAATTTACGGGTTTGGAAGAAAGGGGTGCAATTTTTGGAATGTTTATTAGATTCTTTTGGTTTGATATATAATCAAAATTTGATGGGATCAGTGGACCAACAATTAAATCTAGCGTATCCAAGGATCCTGAAACGGTAATATTTTTAAGTTTTGATTTTTTGTTTTCTGTATCAAAAGTTGATAATTCAATTTCAATTCCGCTTTCACTAGCTTTTTGTAAAGCAAATAGAACACCAGTGTAAAAGTCCAATGAAATAGTGTGCAGATTACGTTCTTGAAGAGCTTTTTTTGTATTTTCAATGGAATCAAAAATTATTTCTTTTGCCTTAAAAGGCAATAATAGTCCAATTTTTAATTTACCTATTTTAAATGTTGAGTCTATGAGGTTAACTCTTTCTATTAAAAGGTCATTTTCAATTTTTAGCTTTCCGCTGAGCGAATCGGGAATTTTTAAGATCATACCCGCTTGAAGGCCTGTATTTTTTAGATTTGGATTTAGGGAGTCAAGAGTATAGCGATTTACACCTAATTTTTTCTCTACACGATAATATCCCTCTGATGGGAGGACTTGATAGTAATTATATAAAGAATCTTTTTCTGGTATAATTTTACTGTAGCCTAGATTTCTCACTCTGATTTCTTGACCAATTTTCAAACCATTTAAAATTTGCGGATTTAAAGAATCTAGTTCATTTATTGTCATACCATGTTCATAAGCCAAACGCCATTTTGTTTCCCTAGGTTTAACAGTATAGGTTTCAAAAGATTTGACTGATTTATTTTGTTTTTTTGTGTTTAAAGGACTTATCTTCTGATATATGGGTATTCTTAACAGCATTCTTTTCTTAATTCCAAGTTTATTTAATGAGGGGTTATATTCATTTAGTTGGATCTCAGATATGCCATAAAAATCAATAATTTGTGTCAATGTTTCATCTTTTTTAACTCTATGAATTAAAAAGTCCTGAGGTACCTGACTTAAACAAAGATTTATGCCCAATAGGATAATAGATGAAAAGATTATTTTGTGCTTAAATAAACTCATTTTAAAAGGTTATTCCCATTCAATTGTAGCCGGAGGTTTAGAACTAATGTCATATACTACACGGTTAATTCCCTTAACATTATTTATAATTTCATTGGATATTTTTTGAAGGAATTCATAGGGTAAATTTACCCAATCTGCAGTCATTCCGTCTGTTGATTGAACAGCCCTAAGTGCAACACAATTTTCATATGTTCTTTCGTCTCCCATTACACCCACACTATTTACAGGTAAAAAAATTGCTCCAGCCTGCCAAACATCATCGTATAAATTCCATTTTCTTAGACCGTTTATAAATATATGATCAACTTCTTGCAAAATACTCACTTTTTCACGTGTAATCTCACCTAATATTCTTATTGAGAGTCCCGGTCCAGGAAAAGGGTGCCTAGCAAGTAAAGAAGAATCCATATTCATACTTTTCCCTACCCTCCTCACCTCGTCCTTAAACAACATTCTTAAAGGCTCCACTAGTTTTAGTTTCATTTGTTCGGGCAGACCACCAACATTATGATGAGATTTAATTGTTGCTGAAGGACCATTCACAGAAATTGACTCTATTACATCTGGATATATTGTCCCTTGTCCTAGCCATTTAACCCCTTTCACTTTTTTTGCCTCCAAATTAAAAATATCAATAAAAATTTTTCCAATTATTTTACGTTTCATTTCTGGTTCGGAAATTCCTTCAAGAGCATTTAAAAACTTTTTTGACGCATCAACTCCCTTCACATTCAAACCCATTCCTGAGTATTGTGCTAAAACCTCTTCATATTCATTTTTTCTTAATAATCCATTATTAACAAAAATACAATTTAGCTTATCCCCCAGAGCTCTATTAAGTAGCATTGCAGCAACTGAGGAATCAACACCACCTGAAAGACCAAGAATCACAACATCCTCGCGCACCTTTTCTTTGATTTCATTAATAGCCATTTCTACAAAAGAATCTGGAGTCCAATTCTGTTTTACATTGGCAATATCTACCAAAAAGTTTTTTAATATCTGCTTACCATCTGTGGTGTGATATACCTCAGGATGAAATTGAATTGCATAAGTATCTTCATCCAAAATTTTATATGCAGCATTAATAACATCTTCTGTGCTTCCAATAAGTTTAGATCCCTTGGGTAAAGTTAATATTGTGTCAGCGTGACTCATCCACACTTGACTATTTTTTGAAATGTCTTTGAAAAAAGGATCTTTTGTGTCAAAATATTTAAGATTTGCACGTCCATATTCTCTTGTTTTTGATAGATTTACTTGTCCTCCGTAAAAATGAGCAATGTATTGAGCACCATAACAGACTCCGAGAAGAGGTAATTTACCTTTAATTTGCTCCAAATTTGGATGAGGAGCATCATTGGCTCTTACTGAAAATGGTGAACCTGAAAGAATTACAGCCTTGTAGGTATTTAGATCATTAGGAATTTTTTGGTAAGGATAAATTTCACAATAGATAAAAAGCTCTCTCACGCGTCGAGCAATAAGTTGGGTATATTGTGACCCAAAATCAAGGATTAAAACTTTTTCTTGCATGAACAAAAATACGATTTAATCAACGCTTAAAAATGTAATGTTGAAATTTATCTGAAAAATATATTAAAACTCGATTAAATTAAAGTCTATATCTAAAGGGTCTAATGATTCTATAAGGAGTGGTATAAAGTTTTCTCCAATTTCGTTATATACAGTAAAAAAATTTAATTTGCGTTCTTGGAATTCATCGTCTGGAAATAATTGGTTTCGAATATTTCGAATTCTTTCTATTTGATTTGATAAGCTCTTTTTTTGTGCTTTTAATAAACGTTTTTCCAATTTATTTATCCCATTAATTTGTTTTTTTTCTTGAGCATTAACAGCTCCTTCAAAAGATTTATCTGTCTTAGAAACTAAAGATTTGAGGTAATCAAATTGTTTATTTAGCACAATTTTTAAATGTTCTAAATTTAAATCAATACTGCTAGCTTGTTTGACTTTTTTTTCATCTAAGGCTTTTTGGCTATAAAACAAATCTGAAATTTCAATTCCTAGTTTTTTCAATTTATTCGCCTGCTTTTTAGAATACAATAGGACAGAGTTTCTCACAAGAAGTAATGGAAAAGGAACTTCAACTTTTTCAAACATTGTCTTTAGTTGCAACCAGTAAGAAATTTCTGCAGCTCCACCAATATAACAAAGGTTAGGTAGCAAAACTTCTTGGTATAGTGGTCTTAAAATTACATTTGGTGAAAAGCGTTCAGGACATTTTTCTAATTGATCTATTAATTCATTTTCTGAAAAAAATTTACCTGTGTCTTTAACAACAAATTTGTTGTCATTTTTTTCAATTCTGTAGCGCCCCTCTGGTAACAGATAAAATAAATTTATGTTTCTTGGGTTTACTTGAGGTGAGTATGTTTTGCTATAATTATCCTTCAAGTTATTTATTTGTTTTTCAATACTATGAAATGAAAACTGATCAGAAAGCTCTTTTTTGAAAAAATTTATAAACATTTTTTTTAGATCTTTTTTGTTAGGTTCTAAGACCAGTAAACCATATTTGCCAAATAGTTGGTTAACCAGCTTTAATGTTGCCTCTGACAAATTAGCAGATTCCCGATAACTGTTTTTAATTAAGTCCCTAATTTGGTTTGCTTCATTATTATTTCCCAAAAAAGATTCAAAATCGTCAAGTGTAAATTTCAATTTATCCAGCGGCAATTTACCAACAGGACCAATTAAATCCTGATTCCATTGGAATTTCTTCTCTTGAAATTTAAAAGAATTAATTTCATCGAAATCATGATCTTCACTAGCCATCCAATAAATAGGTATGAAATTAAACCTCGGGTATTTTTCTTTAAGTTTACCACAAAGATTAATAGTAGAAATTATTTTATATATAAAGTACAAGGGACCGGTCATTAGACACAGTTGGTGACCAGTAGTAACAGTAAATGTATTTTCGCTAGTTAGAAGATCTATATTATCCAAAACACGTTTTGGTGCTTTTAAATTTCTATACTGATCTTCAAATATTGTTGTTAAAAGGTCTCGGGTTTCTCTTTTAAAAGATGCCTTTTTTTGATTGATTTGACTTTCAAAGTTTTCTAATCTAGGTGGATGTGAATAATATAATTTAAGTTTTTTATCTTCAACTAAATAATCATTGATTAATTTTGAAAATCTGAGCTTTAAATCAATTGGAATACTATGGGCTTGCATAAATAATATGTGAAGCGTAAAGATATTTTTTTTTTAGAAAAAGAAATCGAAAGTTTGATTAGAAAGCAAAAATTTAAATATATGAGAAAAAAAATTATTTCTTTACTATTAATTTTTTATCCATTAATATTAACTTCTCAGCTTAAGAGCCCTGAAACTTTTTTTGGATATGAGCTAGGAACTTATTTTAATTTACATCACCAGCTTTTGAATTACTTCAGCCATATTGAGAAAAATTCTGAGTCTCTTAAAATTATTCCGTATGGAAAAAGTAATGAAGGTAGAGAATTACAACTTATTTTTATTTCAAATCCTAAAAATTTAGACAATCTTGAAGAAATTCGTTTATCCCATCTTCAAAATAGTGGATCGATAAAAGGACCTAAAAACGAAAATAAATCAATTGTTTGGCTTAGTTATAATATACATGGTAATGAATCTTCAAGCTCAGAAGCTTCAATGAAAACTGCTTATGATTTAATTACCAAGCATACAAAATGGTTATCTGATACTATTGTAATAATAGATCCATGTGTCAACCCAGATGGGAGAGATCGTTATGTAAATTTTTACAAACAAAATAGGAGTATACCATATGACAAAAATCAAAATTCGATAGAACATGATGAACCTTGGCATAATGGAAGAACAAATCATTACGCTTTTGATTTAAATCGAGACTGGGCATGGGTTACTCAAACCGAAACAAAAAATCGTATACGTAAATTTAATGATTGGCTTCCACACATTCATGTCGACTTTCATGAACAAGGGATTAATAGCCCTTACTATTTTGCACCTGCGGTAGAGCCCTATCATGAAGTAGTTTCAAACTTTCAAAGAGAATTTCAAGAAATAATTGGTAGAAATCATGCCAATTACTTTGATGAAAAAGGATGGTTATACTTTACAAAAGAAAAATTTGATCTTTTGTACCCCAGCTATGGAGACACATATCCAATGTTTTTAGGAAGTATTGGCATGACCTATGAACAAGCAGGAGGTGGGATTGCTGGACTCGGGGTAAGAAATGACGAAAATATTGAGGTAACATTAAAAGATAGGATAGAGCATCATCACGTGACTGGTCTATCTACAGTTGAAATGGCTGCAAAATTTAGGATACTTTTAAATAAAAATTATCAGTCTTTTTTTGATAATAGAAACTTTAAATACAAAAATTTTGTTTTAGAGGGAAATCAAAATAAAATAAATTCTTTAGCTGAATTTTTTAAAAAACACAATATTATCAGCAAAAAACTATCAGAAAACACAAGTATTCGTGGCTTTGATTATCAAATGCAAAAAAATAAATCTACTGAATTCTCAAAAAACTCTCTTGTTATACCAACAAATCAGGTAAAAGGAAAATTGGTAGAAATACTTTTAGAACCTAATACAAAACTAAATGACTCACTCACTTATGACATAACTGCGTGGTCTTTAGCATTTGCCTATGGTCTAAAAACAATAGCCACAACACAAGAGCTTAAAGCTAATCCTTTTGAATTTTTAAATAATTCAGAGATAGTTTTGGAAGAAAACAAATATGGATTTGGTTTTGTTTGCAAAAGTTTAGATGATATCAAATTTCTTTCTGATTTAATAAAATCAGGTATTAAAATTAGATATAATACTTTACCTCTAACAAATAGTAAAATAGATTGGGATGTAGGAAGCATTTTTATTCTCAAGGCAGACAATCTAGATAACAAACAATACTTAACAAAACTTAAAGAAATTGTAGATCAACATAAAATTATATTACATAATATATATACAGGATATTCTGAAAAAGGACCCGACATGGGTTCAGACGAAATAAAATTAATCAAAATACCGAGGGTTGGATTACTGAGGAGTAAGAATAGTAGCCTTCATAATTATGGGGAATTATGGCACTTTTTTGAACAAGAATTAAAATACCCACTGTTGCGGATTAATGAAAAAAAATTACTTTCTGTTCTCCCTGAGATCGATGTCTTAATTTTACCAAGTGGGGATTACCCTAGTTTTGAAAACTTTACAAATGGAAAAAAGATTGAAGAATGGATTCATGATGGCGGAAAATTAATAGCACTTGCAGGTGCATTAAATATTTTTGCTGATACTGAAAAATTTTCTTTAAAAAAGAAGAACCCTAAAAATCAAATTAAAAATACAATTCCATATATGGAAATGGAGCGTTCAGATATTAGTGCCTCTACAAGTGGAAGTATTTTTAAAGCTACCTTGGATGAGACCCATCCAATTGGTTATGGAATGGAAAGATATTATACATTAAAATTAAATACCGATGCATTTTATCTTTTAGAAAATTCTGGAAATGCGCTTTATATTGATAAAGATGCAGATGCTATTTCAGGTTTTATTGGATATAAAGCTAAGCAAAGACAAAGGAATTCGTTGCTTGTAGGGCAAGAGAATTATGGTGATGGAAAATTGATATATTTTGTAGACAATTCTTTATTTAGAGGGTTTTGGTATAGTGGTAAACAACTATTTTCAAATGCACTCTTTTTTTAAATCAAAATATCAATTTAAATAAACCTCAAACAGGAATACCTGCCAGATCAAAATTATTAGCCCCGATGATTTTAATGTAAACAAACTCTCCTAATTTGACATAGAATTTTTTTGCATCTATTAGTACTTCATTATCAACATCTGGTGAATCCATAAAGGTTCTACCAATAAAATTTGTTCCCTCTTTTCTATCAATTAAACATTTGAAAACTCTCCCTATAAGCTTTTCGTTGTTATTCAATGCAATCTTAGATTGTATTTCCATGATTTCATTTAATCTTTTTTGTTTCAATTCCTCGGGAACATCATCTTTTAGTAGATATGCATGAGTATCTTCTTCATGACTATATTTAAAACATCCTAAACGATCAAACTTCATCTCTTTCACCCATTTCTTTAAAATTTCAAAATCTTTATCTGTCTCACCAGGATAGCCCACGATAAGAGTAGTTCTCAACACAATACCTGGAACAAGTTTTCTAAATCGTTTAATAAGTGAAGTCGTTTTTTCTTTATTAGTACCACGTCTCATTGACTTTAAAATCTTATCAGATATATGTTGAAGTGGAATGTCAAGATAATTACAAATCCTAGGTTCCTTTCGCATGACCTCTAAAACATCCTCAGGGAAGCCTGTTGGAAAGGCATAATGTAATCTTATCCACTCAATACCATCTAATTTTGATAGAGCACGAAGTAATTGTGCGAGTCTTCTTTCCTTATAGAGATCTAAACCATAATAAGTCAAATCCTGAGCAATTAAAATTAATTCTTTTACTCCATTTTTAGCTAAGTTTTTAGCTTGGTCTAGGAGTTTTTCAATTGGAGTTGATCTATGCTTACCACGCATTAATGGTATAGCACAAAAAGAACATGGTCTATCGCAGCCTTCAGCAATTTTTAGATAAGCATAGTGCTTAGGAGTCGTCAAGATTCTCTCTCCTACTAATTCATGCTTGTAATCAGCTTCTAAAACCTTTAATAGTTGAGGTAAATCTGTAGTGCCAAAATATTGATCTACATCGGGAATCTCTTTTTCTAAGTCATTTTTATATCTTTCACTTAAACATCCCGTTACATATACCTTGTCGACTATACCAGTTTGCTTGTACTCAATTTGCTCTAAAATTGTATCTATAGACTCTTGCTTCGCATTATTTATAAAACCACAGGTATTAATAACTACAATATTTCCATTTTCTTCATGAACTACATTTTTCTTACTTGCTTCTAGTTGTTTGATTATAACCTCTGAATCATAAATATTTTTTGAACAACCTAAGGTTATAACATTTATCTTATTTCTTTTTTTTGATCTAGTTCTCATATTACTATTTAAACAAGTCAGGCGTCATACGAACTGGGTTTATTTTTTCATAGGCTGCTCCAATGTTTAATAAAATCTGTTCTTTTTTTGAAGGGGCAATAAAAGTTATATTTTGAGGTTGACCGTTACGTTTATATCCCATTGGAATTCCTAACGCAGGGAAATGTGCAAGAGCTGCAAATTTAGCATCCTTACTATCAATTGATATGACAGCGTCTAGATTCTGATTTTTGATTACCTTAAAATAGCTCTTAGCTAATTTCATCATTTCATGTTTAGTTTTTCTAAATTGATTTTGAGAAATATTTACTTTAACTAATCGAGTAAAATTTTCTTGCCCATATGGTGCATGGAGTAGGCTATCCGTTTTGTTGAAATTTACGATGTCCTTTATTGAATCAAAAGGTAATTTTTTGTTAGTGCAGTTTTTTATATATTTTGGTAAATCACTTTTCATATCTATATCAAGCAGCTTTATAAAATTTTGTAGTTCTATTTTAGGAGCTTTGAAACTAATAATTTTTGCTCCTGCTTTTATCATCAAATCCAAAGAAATTTTCACCAAACTATCTTTTTCATATTTTTCAAAAATTCCAAAACTTTTCCCCTGTAAGGTAACTGTATCTAATCCCTGATAAAAAATAGGTTCGCTATTATAACTATACTCATCATTACTGTCAAAACCTACTATTGCGTTCATTAATATGGCAGTATCCATAACACTTTTAGCTATAGGTCCTGCTGTATCTAAACTACTTGAAATTGGAATCATTCCGTTTCTACTTATTGATCCTATAGTTGGCTTCAGACCTACCACACTATTTTTACCTGATGGAGATAAAATTGAACCTGAAGTTTCAGAACCAATAGCTGCTACTGAATAGTTTGCTGCAACTGCTACTCCACTTCCTGAACTTGATCCACCAGTTTCAAAAATTTTCCTCCCATATGGATTTAATGTTTGTCCCCCCAATGCACTATATCCTAATGGACAATCTTGACAAAAATAATAAGCCCATTCACTCAAATTAACTTTTCCTAAAATTAGTGCTCCCTTTTCCTTTAAACGTTTGACAAGAAATGAATCATTATTAGGAATGTTATTTTTAAATGCTGCACTACCAGCAGTAGTACTCATGGGTAAAGCATCAATATTATCTTTTATAAGGATAGGAATTCCATATAAAGGATGGTTTATTTGTTTCTTTCGTTTTTTGTCTCGCTGCTTTGCTTTATTAAGAACATCTGGGTTGAGAGAAATTAAAGCATTCAAATAAGTATCGCGATTGGTTTCAAAATAGTATATACGAAATAAATAGAATAAACATATTTTTTCATATGATACTAAGCCTTTTTGAACATTTTCTTGAATTTCGAGTACACTTTTTTCTAAGATAAGTGGCTTCAATCTTTCATATTCTTTTTTTGTGAAGCCTAAAAGTTCCTTTTTAAAAGGGGAAAAAAATGAGTTTTTGTCCTGATGCTTTGACTGAATCCGCTTAAATCGTAAGCGTTTTAAAGAGTTTTTTGAATTATCTTTTAATTCAGCTGTTTCGTCATAGGGTATCCATTTTACAAGGCTTTGTTCTTCAACACTGCAAAAGTTAAAAATGAATATTATTAGAAACCAAAATCTAAATTTATAGATGGGCATACTATAATATTTTTTTCAAAAAATCCTGAACCGCCTTAGTTACTTGCCCATGATTATTAGAACTTAGATAGGAGGTTATCACGTGATCACCAGCATCGGGAAACGCTTTTTTTACCTTTAATTCGCTTGGGGTACCTAGCTCATCAAACATTTTTAACATCGCAGGTATAGATACAACTTTATCCTGTAAACTATCATTTTTATAATAATATCCCATAAAAACTGGAACCTTTATTTTTTCATAAGTTGATTTATTCATTTTAATATCTAAAAGTTTTTGCATATGAAGTGTGCTTTCTAATCGTATTTTGGAAGTCCAATATTTTTTCTTTTCAATATTCATGTTATTCATATTATGATATTTACTGCCTCTTACAAGACGAGCCATTTGAAGTCCCCATGGTTTGGATAGAAGTTTTGCTAATGGATCATATACCTCAATATTCGGCGCAAAAAGACAAATTGCAGCGATAGATGGGTCAGCACCAAAACACAAAGAGAGTACACCTCCATGAGAAGTCCCAAGAAGAATTACTCTATCTCCAAGAGCTTTTGCGACCGATATAGCTTCTTTTGCAGATTCCCAAAAATCATTATTGTTGTAATTCAACATTGGTTCTTTTTCATTTAGTCCATGACCGTAAAGTCTAGGAACATAAAGATTTGCATTAAGAAATTTGGCAATTTTTCGATGTACTGGATCTCCCTCAATTCCTGAGGCAGTAAAACCATGTAAATACAAAATACTATACTTAGTTTTTTTTGGAATAGAGTCATTAAACTCTATATAAGATTCATTTCCTGGACGAACATTTCCTAATGCTTTTTCTTTATTATAAACCCAATTTTTTAAAATATTTAATTCTTTTGGTACTTCAATTGGGTTCATATTAAGGTCAGGGCTTTCAACTTTTGGTCCTACAAGATATAGACCTCCTAGAATTAAGATTAAAATCCAAAAAAATTTAAAAATTTTCATTTTAGATTATTTATTTCCTAAACAATGTTTTAACAAATTTATCTGGATCAAAGTCTTGTAAATCTTCTATTCCCTCTCCAACCCCAATGTATTTCACAGGAATTTCAAATTGGTCTGATATTCCAATGAGTACTCCCCCTTTTGCAGTTCCGTCTAATTTCGTAACTGCTAAGCTTGATACCTTAGTTACCTGAGTAAATTGTTTCGCTTGTTGAAAGGCATTTTGCCCAGTTGAACCATCTAAAACTAAAAGCACTTCATGCGGTGCTTCAGGAATTACTTTCGACATTACTCGCTTTACTTTTGATAGCTCATTCATTAAATTAACCTTATTATGTAAACGTCCCGCTGTATCAATTAGGACATAATCAGCTTCTTTAGATTTTGCTGCTTGAATAGTGTCAAAAGCAACGGAAGCGGGATCACTACCCATCTCTTGCCTTATTAGAGTTGCATTAGCAAGGTCAGCCCAAATTTGAAGTTGATCTATAGCTCCTGCTCGAAAAGTATCCGCGGCTCCAATTACGATTTTTTTACCCTGTACACCAAATTGGTGTGCGAGTTTTCCAATTGTAGTGGTCTTACCTACTCCATTTACACCTACAACCATAATCACATAAGGTTTACTTTTTTTTGAATCACTTTCTTCACTATCGGTTTTTTTAAGAAGTTTTGAGATTTCTTCGGAAAGCATTCTCACCAAATCATCAAAACTAAGATATTTTTCCTTTGCTGTTCTTATCTGCAATGCATCAATAATCTTTAAAGTTGTTTCTACCCCGACATCAGATTGAATAAGAATTGATTCAAGTTCATCTAAAAAATCATCACTTATTTTTGTTTTACCGGCTACTATTAATCCTAATCGAGATAAAAAAGACTTTTTCGTATTAGATAGTCCTTCTTCTAATTTTTTTTCATCCTTTTTTGTAAAAAAGTCTTTAAGCCTTCCCATATATAAAAATAAAAAAAAGCTACTGTCAGAAGTAGCTTTTTTTTTAAAAGTAGTTTATTTCTATTTTTTACTAAGCCAATCAGATACCAAATCTGGTGGTAAGATAGTTTCAACAAAACTATAAGAATTGCTACCAGGTTTTTTTACCATTTTTATAGCTTTTGTTAATCTTTTTGATCCTGTTTGTAGTGAAGCAACTGATTTCTTAGCCATTATTACTTGATTTCTTTATGAACAGTCATTTTTTTTAAAATTGGGTTGAATTTTTTTACTTCAAGACGTTCTGGGGTATTCTTTTTATTTTTTGTTGTAATGTAGCGTGACGTTCCCGGTAAACCTGAATCTTTATGCTCCGTACATTCTAAAATAACCTGTACCCTGTTACCTTTTTTAGCCATAAAATTTAACCCTTATAATTACCTTTTTTCTTAGCTTCTTTTAAAACAGCTGAGATACCTTTTTTATTGATGGTTTTCAAGACAGCTGTTGAAACATTGAGTGTGACCCATTTATCTTCTTCAGGAACAAAAAAACGTTTTCTGATTATATTTGCATCAAAGCGTCGCCTTGTTCTATTTAATGCTTTTGATACATTATTTCCAAACATTACTTTCTTTCCGCTGATTTGACAAACTTTTGACATAACAATTTTGTACGGCTGCAAATTTACTGTTTTTTAAACAGTTTCAAAATTGTTTTTAGAAAAATAAGATTTTTACATTATTTCTCTGTAAACCATCTCTAATGCCTTGTTGACAGCTTTTCCAATTACGCTTTCTCTATGCTTACCGAATGTAAATCTTTCGCTTATAATTCTTTTGTCTGATGATATTGCTATCCAAACAGTTCCAATTTCAGCATCTGAGTCACCTTTGGAAGGCCCAGCATTCCCTGTCGTTGCAACACCTATGCTGGAATTAAATTTTTTACGTACGTTTTGAGCCATCATTTCAGCAAC
>TARA_B100000963_G_scaffold213021_1_pt1 | contig 31156 bp, 28 predicted proteins | sample TARA_B100000963 | Tara Oceans TARA_B100000963 (sample SAMEA2622097) | marine metagenome | biome: marine biome (ENVO:00000447); feature: surface water layer (ENVO:00002042); material: "saline water (ENVO:00002010), including plankton (ENVO:xxxxxxxx)" | depth 5 m | reverse complement strand
ATTTAAATGCACAAATTAGTGCTCTTAAATCTCAAGTTGATGGTTTAGCCTCTCTTTCAGGGCAAGTATCTTCACTTTCTGGGACTATTAGTGGTCTTCAAGCTGGTGTAACTGCTGCTCAAAATGCTGCTTCTGCTGCTAATACTGCTGCTAGCAATATAGACCTTTCAGGTTTATCTTCTGGTTTAGCAACATTACAAGCTGAAGTAGACGCTGTTCAAGCATCTCTTGCTACTGCTGCTACTGCATCTGCGGTTGCTGCTCTTCAATCAGAGCTTGACGCTATTGAGGCTGATGTAGATGAGTTATTATCTACAAGTAACATCTATTCTACTGACGTTACAGTAAATAGTGTTTCTACCCTTGACGCTGCTTTAGCTTTAGGAAATAAATTAAATGTTCTTAACGCTGCTGCAACTATTACTGTTTCTACTGCTATGGACCAAACGAAGGTTCAAACATTAGTTGACAGAATTAAAACTATGACTGGAAACTTAACATTTAACTCTTCTAGTACAACTGAGACAACTTTTGAAAACTTAACATCTGTATCTGGTTTATACGTAAATCAAAAAGGAGGTTATAACTTCAAAAACTTAGTTTCTGCTGCTGCAGTTCAATTAAATGACCAGTATGAAGCAAACGTTGGGATTATTGATTTTAGATCTTTAACTACAGTTACTAGTTTCGCAACTACTGATTCTTCTGACTCAGATACTGATGACACTATTGACTTTAACCAAGCTACTGAGTTACATTTAACTTCTTTGGCTAGATACCCAAATTCTTCTTTAACAATTGTTACTAAGGAAGGTGCAACTCTTGCAATGCCTGTTCTTGATGACAAGGATAACAATGGATTATATGAAGCAACTAGTTTAACAATGACTGGTCCTGCTAGCTTCTCGACTTCTTTATTAGAAGATGGTACTCTTTCATTTACTAATGTAGCAACAGTTTCTGTTACTGACTATAGAGGTGGAATTACTATTAACACTGGAGTTGAAACTTTTACAGGTACTGACATTGTTGCATTAACTGTTGATACTGGCGCTGACGACTTAACAAGCATAACTGCTGACTTTAAGAGAGATGATGCTGCAAATTTATCTTCAACAGCAATTGCTGCATTAGAATATGATGCTTCTAGTAACAACGGTGACTTAAGTCTTACAGGCTTAGCTAACTTAACATCAGCTACAATTTCAGGTGATTCGGGTGATATTACTATATCAACTAACCCTAACTTATCATCTGTAACTGTTTCTGCTAATGCATTTGACTTTACTATGGATGACAACGATAACTTAACTTCTGTTAATGTAACAGGTGCTAAGTTCCACGATGTATCTATTACTGGAATGGCTGATTTAACTTCATTAACATTAAATCACACAACTAAACTTCCAAGTACTTCTTCAAGTGCTTCAGAAAAAGCAGCTGCTTTAACTGTTACTGGTAACCCTTCAATGACTTCATTGACATCTTCTGCTGATGATATTGACGCATTAACTGTTAACAACAATGCTGCTCTTGCAACTGTAGACTTTACAGGTCTAGCTGATGATGGTTCTGCTACGTCAACTACTGCTGCTTTCTATAACAACAACATAGCAGTTCAGTTATACAAAAACGGATATGATACAGGTACTGCTAATACATCAACTGATACGGGTTCAATTACTTCTAGCTCAGGTATAGCTACGCTAAAAACTTGGTTAGATGCTACAATTGGTGCTGCTAGTGCATCTGCTGGTATTTATGTATTCTACGACCAGCTTGATAAATATGAAGTTCAGTCTACTTTAAATGGTGCTTACACTGATACTGCTGTTCCAACAGCTCCAAGTGTAACTACTGAGGCAACTGCAAACTCAAACAGTACATCTGTTTATGCAATTGTTGCTAAGCAAGCTGCTGAAACTTCTACAAGTGGTTCTACTATTAGAGAAACTTCAACAACTGTATTCCCAATTACAAACAACAGTATTAATGCTGCTAACACAGCTTTAGCTGCTTCTGAAGGTATTGTTATTAATGCTGCGGGTCTTTCAAAGTCATTTGTTAAAGGTGATTTAAACGGAGGTTCTGCTGTTGCTACTGTTGCGGAATTAGTTTCGTACATAGACGGAGCTACTGATTGGGGATCTGAGCTTACAATTACTGCTGAAAACAAAGGTTTCATGAGATCATTACAAACTGTTAACTATACATATGGTGATGGTTCTGCAGGTTCTATTTCTCAGGCTACTTCAGCTGGTAACTTATGGTACAACTTAGGATCTACTACAGCTTCAGGTACTATTGCTGTTGCAAACGGTGATACTGCTACTATGATTGCGGTTAAATTAGCTGCTGCTATTTCTGGTCACACATATCATGGAGGTTCTCCATATAACGCTAGAGTGAATGGCGCTGTGGTTGAGATCGTAAATACAGTTTCTAAAGCTGCTTATTCTGATGATATTACTCCATGGGCTGCTGCGATACCACAAATTACATTTGATATTGCTACGGCTTCTACTACTGCTTTATTTGGTGGTACAGGTGGACAGTCTAACACTACTGGTAATGGTTTATCTGCAACTTCAGGTTTCTTCTTAAACACTACTATGAATACTGTTAATGGTCTAGCGGTTACAATTAAAAACAACAACAAAGGTATTACGAGACTTTCTGGTAATGTTGTATCTGTAACTTATGGTGCTGCTTCAGGTATTTTAGGAGCTGTTGGTCAACAAGGAACTACCTCACAAACTACAGGTTCACAAGGTGTTGCTGATCAAGCTGCTTCATTTAGAGGTGTTGTAGGATTATTAGGTGTTGGTGCGACATCTGCAGTATTAGCTAGTGATACTCACTTCGTTGGAGGAGAGTCTAGAACTGATAAAGTTGCATTATTCGCGTTAATTTCTGATGCGACTACATCAACTGATCAAGCTGCTGCTATTACTGATAGAACAGGTTGGCTATAATCTTAGCATTACAATTGATAATTTAATTATCAAGTAAGAATTAACCCTCTTCATTTCGGAGAGGGTTTTTTTTATTCTTATATTTGAATTATGAAATTGAGATCTATAATAAAAATTATTCTAGTGTTATATATAGTATCTCTTTTTGCTCCGAATACAAGCCAATTACTTGATTTAAATACATGGAGAACATTATCATTTAGTATTGTAAATTCGATTTCTTTATTTCTTATTCTTTCTTATGATGAGCTGAGAAATATTTTAAAGAAAGTAATTAAATCAAAAACCTCGATTGCTGGAATAATATTTATATCATGGGCATTATTATCATATTTTTATGCAATTAATCCTACAGAGGTTATTGTTCGGACTTCTATATTTGTCAATTTTTTTCTATTCTATTTATGTCTATCAGTTTTTTTAAAATACTCAAGCTTTAAAAAAATTCATATTACGCTATTTATTACTGTTCTTTTATTAGTTCAGCTTTCCTTTTCCTATATAAGTTATTTTGAACTTTTAGAATACAGAAAATATGATTTTGAATATAATAATTTATTGATTGGTCTTTTTAGTAACAGGAATGTTACGAGTGCCGTTTACTTGTTACAAATACCTTTTGTTATATATACAATTATAAATTCTAAGTCTTCAGTTATTAGAAATATTAGCTTTGTTATTTTAACATCAACCCTTTACATGGTATTTTTATTAGCTTCAAGGACTGCATATGTAATTCTTTTAACACTATTAATATTTTATCTACTACATTTAATTATAAATAAATTCCAATCATTTAAATTATTTAAATCGGGTTTTAGTATTTTACTGTTTTCATTATTTATATCATATTCATTCTCTTTATTTTCGCTTGGATCAGAAAACTCTTCAAATGCAATAAACAGAATACAGAGTATCGATTTTACAGAAACATCTACAAATACTCGTTTAAGATATTACAGCCATTCAGTCGATCAATTTTTTTCAAATCCTTTAATAGGGGTTGGTTATGGAAATTGGAAAATAGAATCAATTGATAGAGATAAAAATAATATTATAAGTTACATTGTCCCCTATACAATGCATAATGATTTTCTTGAAGTTTTAGTTGAGTTAGGCATAATAGGTTTGGTGTTATATCTTTTTATCTTTCTATTTCCCTTTTTCAAATTTAGAAATGTAATTTTTGAAAATAATAGCTCAACGTTTTATCTGCTTTTGAGTTCCTCGCTAATTGTTTTTATTGTTGATTCTAATATTAATTTCCCAGCACTTAGAATGTCAACATTATTTTATTTAGCTTTAATTTTATCATTATTCCATATTAATAGAATTTCTTTAGATGAGGGTAATTAGTATAGTGTTATTTCTAGTTTCGTTGTTGACTACTTATGTTCATTACTTAGTCAATGAGTCAAGTGAAGTACAATACACCTTGTATACAGACATGGACTCAGCAACTTATAAAGAAGAATCTACCACAAGATTTCTTGGATTAAATACAGACTTTCCCAATTTATCACTATCAGCTCTTCCAGTTAAAGGAATAATAGCTAGATACTACCTTCTCGGAGGAAGATATAATGAGGCTATAGAATTATTAAATGAAAGTATGAATGACAACCCTTACATAATGTTTAATGAGATGATAAAGTCAGACCTGTATTGGGATTTACAAATAAAAGACAGCATAGTGCATTATGCTGAAAAAGCATTCAATGGAATTCCCAATAATCAAAAACATTTTATAAACTTAGCTCGTGCATATGTCTACACTAATGAATATGATAGACTGGATTCAATATACAAAATCGTAGAGAGTAGAGCAGTACCAGATATTACTAAATATTACTTAAGTTCTTTACTCACTGATGAATCAAAAATAACGGAATATGGTAGACAAATTGCAAGAAAAACATTAAATAAAAAAGAAAACATTACTAAGGAAATCAGACTTGCATCTCATTATGTTTTACTAGGACAAAGCAATGTTAACGAATCTATAAGACTAGATACTGAGGCTGAAGCTAAGTATTTAAATAGTGATTTTAAATCTGCTGGTGAAACCTATGAGAAAGCAGGAGAGTATAACCCTCTAGAGTATAGTTATTTTGAAAATGCGGGTATAAGTTATTTTCAAAGTGGATATTATGATAAGGCTATTAAAAATTTAACTAAAGTAATAGACTCACTTAATCCTGGCAGTGGAAAATCAGAATTTGTTATTGCACAGTCTTATGGTGAATTAGGTAATAAAACTATTGCATGTGAGTATGCTATTAAATCTAGTGAGTTTGATTATAGAGAGTCATTCAAATTAATTGGGATTTATTGTGGAGATTCTAATCAATAAAAATATTTTTTTTTCTAAATATTTTATCAAATTCTATCCCTTATTTGTACTAATATCTAGTATAGTTCCAAACTTTTTTTTGATAGATAGTTTTTCATTAAGGTGGATGGTCTTATCCTTGGTAAATCTTGTATTTTTAATTTATTTTTTCAGGTATTTAATTAAAAATTTAGTTATTAATTGGATTACTATATCTCTATCTATTTTTCTTTTAGCATGTTTAATTTCTTTTGTTTCTGCATCAAATCAAGTTGAATCTATAATATCAATATCAAAAATTTGTATACTTATTGTAACCTCATATTTTATTGGAGTTAGTATTATTAATAATGATAATTACAAGAAAGATTTTTTGATTTTTTTAACTATATGCCTGTCAATAGAGGTCTTCTACTTTATTATTGATTATTTTTTAAATTATAGTTTTCAAACATATACTGGAATATCAACGAATAGAAATATAAGTTCTTTTTCAATTTTAATTAAACTTCCATTTTTGTTTTATTTATCTCACATTAAAAAAAGAAAAGATTTTTTTTTGTTATTTATTGAGTTAATCAGTGCTGCATCTATAATTCTTCTTGAAAGCAGGTCTGCAATCTTTTTGTTATTTGCATTTTACTTATCTATACTTATAAAAAATATAATTTTAAAAGATGCTTATTCAATTAAGCGCTTTTCCTTAAAAACTCTTGCTCTCATTTTATTCTTAGGTTTTTATTATCAAAACTTTTCAATTTATTTAAAAAATAAACAGTTGTCAATAAGCACAATAGAAACTGACGAATCCTTTATAAATAGAGCTAATTATATAGATATATCAAATGAGATGATTAAGGATAACCCAATTAATGGATTTGGATTGGGTATGTGGAAACTAGAATCTTTAAAATATTTTAATTCTAAGGACAAATCTTTAATAGTACCATATTATGCTCATAATGATTTTATACAAATAATAACTGAAACGGGATTTCTTGGCATTGTATCATATCTTTTATTATTTCTTATTGTAATTAGATCTTTGTACAAAGATTATCGCAGAGAGGAAATAGGTTTTTACATTATATTATCAATATTAGTAATGCTTGTTGATTCAAGTATTAACTTCCCTTTTTATAGACCCCAAGAGATTATCTCTTTCATAGTAATTTTTTGCTTTATTAAAGGAGACGCTTTAGTTCAAAAAAAAATAAATAATATATTTCTCATAGTAATAGCCTCTGTATTTATTATTACTTCTTTGTTTATTTCAATAAAAGAAACAGGGTCATTAGTTGATCAAAAAATACTACTAAATGACTTGTATAATGAGCAATACTCTTTGAGTTTAGATGAAATAGAAGAGATAGAATATACTATTCCAAATATTGCTTCTAATACCATACCTATTAGTTCACTATTAGCAAGGTATTATATAAACGAAGGACTTTATGAGCCAGCTATATATCATTTAGAGCAAGGCATTAAAAATAACCCTTATCTTGATTATAATTATGAGCAGAAAATTATTGCACATTTATTAAATAATGAGTTTGAGCCTGCTAAATTAATTGCAAAAAGGTTATTTCTAGATAATAATAATGAGTTAAAGTATGCAGATTTATATTTTCAGTTAATCAGTTACCTTAATTCGGAAGAAGATTTTATAGAAATATTCCCAGAAATTGATAATTCAAACACTAATATCACTAATATATATTTTAATTACTTCAGTCAAATTAAAAATTTAGATAAAAAGTTATTCTTAAGATTTATTAATGCAAGCTTATCTAATCAACCTAATAATTTTTTAAAAGATTTAAAAGAAAAAATATCAAAAGAAAAGTTGGATTAATATCATTGCGAGGAAACTAAATGAAAAAATAGTAATAACTACATATTTATGGTTGTCATTATATTTTTTTAATAATATATGATGTATATGATTTTTATCTGCAAAAAAAGGAGAGTTCCCATTTTTTAATCTTATTAGAATTACCCTAGTAAAGTCAATAATAGGATAAGATAATATTGATAAAGCAAAAATAATTTTATTCATATCAAACTTTGATTCAATTATATAATCGTTTGATAAAATTTTAAGTATATATATTGATACTAATCCACCCAAAAAAAGCGAACCGGAATCTCCTAAAAAAACCTTCAGATTTTTTCTAAAATTATAGAACATAAATGGAATTAAAGAAAAAATTATCATTACTGACAAGTAAAATAGCCCAGTATCGTATTTTGAGAAAAACTCAAAGCATGAAATGAACAAAATTACAATAGACGCAGCTAGACCATCAATTCCGTCAATAAAATTAATTGCATTAATAATAGAGCAAATAATAAAAATTGTTAAAACTTGAGCCAATGCTCTGTTAATTTCATAAATACCAAATATTCCATGAAAATTATCTATAATTAATCCCGAGTCAATGATTATTTTTGCTGCAATAATTTGAAATATAAATTTTAGCTTGAAATCCAAATTATAAACATCATCATATAGACCGACTACGCCTAATAATAAAACAGGAATAAGTAAAGAAAAATCATAAATAGTTATATTAAAAGTATAGTAAACAGTAGATATAATAAATATCGAAATTATTATAGCTAATCCACCAGATCTTGTGGCAATTACTTTATGAGATGATCTGTTATTAATCCTGTCTTTTATGTTTTCAGAGAGAAATATTGATTGAAATACTTTTAAAAGAATGAATGTATTTAAAAAAGTTATAAATGCAACAAATATTAAATCTGTCATCTTATAAAATTACCACAAAAAATTTAATCAATTTTAAGTATTTTGAAATTTACAAATAAATAAGTACTTTTGTTACTTATTATTATGTTAGATAATTTAATTACATCTAAAACTCGATTGAGATTATTGATCAAGTTTTTTGTTTCACAAGCAAATAAAGGTCATTTAAATGGTCTTGCTTCTGAAATGGGTGAATCAACAAATTCAATTAGAAAAGAACTAAATCATCTTTACGAAGCTGGTTATTTAAATAAAAATAAACAAGACAATAAAGTAGAGTATAATGTAAATATTAATCATCCTCTTTATGATACAATGAAAAGAGTTGTTATGAAACATCTAGGTTTAGAGGACATTGTTGAAACTGTTTTAGATAAAATGGGAAATGTTAAAGAAATTTTATTAATAGGAGATTATGCTGAAGGAATTGACTCTGGAAATATAGAAATATTCTTAATTGGTAAAAATCTAAATATGGACTATATAGAAAACTTAGAGGTAAAAATTGAGAAATTAATTAATAGAAAAGTTACATTCTATCTTTCTTCAAAGTTTTCATCTAATCAAGCAAGCATTATTCTATATAAAAATAATTAGTATGAATTATATTGAAAAAACAAATAGACCTTGGGGTAAATTTTATGTTATTCACGATGAGCCTTTTTATAAAATCAAAAGAATTGAAATTGATCCAGGTCAGAGAATAAGCTATCAATACCATAAAAAAAGATCAGAATCATGGACTATTATTGAAGGTGAAGGAGCCTTAACCCTTGACGATAACAATCGAAATGTAGTTGAAGGAGATAATATTAAAATTCCTAAAAAAGTAAAACATAGAATAGCGAATAATGGTTTAAAGAAGTTAGTATTTATTGAAGTTCAAACTGGCACTTATTTTGGGGAAGATGACATAGTAAGAATTGAAGATGATTATAATAGAGAATGAAAAAAACAGCAATAATTGTTTCTGGATATTTTAATCCTTTGCATAAAGGACATATAGAGTACTTTAAATTGGCTAAAAGCATTGCAGATGAATTATTTGTTATAATTAATAATGATAATCAAAGAAAATTGAAAGGCTCCGAGGAGTTCATGCTTGAGGATGAAAGATGTTTAATTATTTCAAATCTTAGAATTGTAGATAAAATTTTCCTTTCTGTAGATAATGATAGAACAGTAATCAAAACAATTGAAAAAATCAATTCAGAAATGTCTGATAAATACAATTTAATTTTTGGAAATGGGGGGGATCAAAACAACTTAACAATACCTGAAAAGGATGTTTGTATGGAACTTGGAATAAAAATGATAGATAAATTGGGTAATAAGATTCAATCATCTTCATGGATATTAAATAAAAGAAAATGAAAGTAAAATCAATTTGTTGCATTGGAGCTGGCTATGTAGGTGGTCCGACAATGGCTGTTATTGCCTTAAAATGCCCTCATATTAAAGTACGCGTAGTAGATATAAACCAATCTAAGATTGATCTTTGGAATCATAAAAATCTAGATAAAATTCCAGTTTATGAACCTGGTTTAAAAGAAATTATCAGTAAAACTAGAAACAAAAATTTATTTTTTTCTACTGATATAGATTTAGCTATAAATAAGTCCGAAATGATCTTTTTAGCTGTTAATACTCCCACAAAAACATATGGAGAGGGAAAAGGAATGGCAGCAGATTTAACCTATGTTGAAAATTGTGCAAAAACAATTGGTCAAGTCGCAACTTCAGATAAGATAGTTGTTGAAAAATCAACCTTACCAGTTAGAACAGCAGAAAAAATCAAGGAAATACTCTCACTTAATGGACAAAAGGGTGTTAGCTTTGAAGTTATTTCTAATCCTGAATTTTTAGCTGAAGGAACAGCAATAAAAGACTTGTTCAAATCAGATAGAGTTTTAATTGGAAGTGAGCAAACAAAATCAGGAAATGAAGCATCCAAAGCTCTTGTAAGTATTTATGAAAATTGGATACCAAAAGAGAAAATACTAACAACTAATGTTTGGTCCTCTGAATTATCAAAACTAGCTTCAAATGCAATGTTAGCTCAAAGAATCTCGTCTGTAAATAGTTTATCTGCTTTGTGTGAAAAGACTGGAGCTGATATTGAAGAGGTATCAAATGCAATGGGACATGATAAAAGAATTGGAAAAGAATTTTTGAAATCTTCTGTAGGTTTTGGTGGCTCATGTTTTCAAAAAGATATTTTAAATTTAGTCTATTTATCAAGATACTATGGTCTAAATGAAGTTGCTGATTTTTGGTATGAGGTTATAAAAATTAATAACTATCAGAAAACTCGTTTCTCAAAAAAAATCATTAATGAGCTGAATGGAACTATTAAATCCAAAAAAATAGGAATTCTAGGCTGGGCTTTTAAAAAAGACACAAATGATTCAAGAGAATCAGCATCTATTTATATTACAAAAGATTTATTAGAAGAGGGAGCCGAAATATATGTTTATGATCCTAAGGTCAGTAAGAAGAGGGTTTATAATGATTTAGAGATGGTATTTAAATCAGATAATTTTTCACAATCAGACATTGAATCAATAGTTAAGAATGTTCACGTAGTGGATGACTATAAACTTTGCTTCAACAGTGCATCATCTGTTTCTATTTTAACTGAGTGGGATGAGTTTAAAAAATATAACTGGAGGGAATTAATAAAAATGATGGAGAAACAACACATTATTATGGACGGAAGGAACCTTCTTGATAAAAATTTAATGAATAAAATAACAAATAAATATTTTTCTATTGGAAGATAATAAATATAAAATTGGAATAGTAGGACTTGGCTATGTAGGACTCCCATTAGCTGTTTCATTCTCGAATAAATTTAAAGTAGTAGCTGTAGATACAAATTATAAGAGAACAGAAGAATTAAATAATTATATAGATAATACTAATGAGGTTACTGAAGATGAATTAAAACAAGCTTTAAATAAAAATCTAAAAATAACCTCTTTGTATAATAATTTAAAAGACTGCAATATTTTTATTATCACTGTTCCAACACCTGTAACAAAAGAAAAACTACCTGACCTTTCGTTTCTCTACTCTGCATCAGAATCCATTGGTAAAATTCTAAAAAAAGGAGATATAGTAATATATGAAAGTACAGTTTATCCAGGGTGCACTGAGGAAGATTGTGTGCCAATTCTTGAAAAATCCAGTGGATTAAAGTATAACAAGGACTTTTATTGTGGATATTCTCCTGAAAGAATAAACCCAGGAGACAAGGTAAATAAAATTGAAAATATTATAAAAGTAACCTCAGGATCAACACCATCAGTAGCTAATGAAGTTAATCAACTCTATGCCTCAATTATAAAAAAGGGGACCCATATGGCATCTTCAATAAAAGTCGCTGAGGCTAGCAAAGCAATAGAAAATGCACAAAGAGATTTAAATATATCTTTTGTAAATGAACTTGCTATAATATTTGATAAAATGGGCATAGATACAAATGATGTATTAAATGCGGCATCAACTAAATGGAATTTTTTAAATTTTAGACCAGGGCTAGTGGGTGGACACTGTATAAGTGTTGACCCATATTATCTAGTTCACAAGTCAAAAAAATTAGGCTATACTCCTGATGTAATATTGTCAGGTAGAAAAGTAAATGATAATATGGGAAGTTTTGTAGGACAGAAATTGATAAATAAGCTTTATGAGAAAAAAATAAAACTCAAAAATTCTAAAGTTTTAATTCTTGGAATTACTTATAAAGAAAATTGTCCAGATATAAGAAACACAAAAATACCTGATATAATAAGTTATCTAAAAAATCATGGAATATTAGTTGAAGTTTATGATCCCTATGCTTCAATCAAAAAGGTAAAAAAGGAGTTTCAGATTGAATTAATTGGAAGTTTAAATAATAAAGTTTATGATGGAATTATACTTGCTGTAGCTCATGATAAATTTAAAGATGTAGATATAAAACAAATTAAAAATAAACACTCAGTAGTTTTTGATATTAAGGCTTTCTTAAATCAGGATCTGGTTGATATAAGATTATAAATATGAAAAAAATAAATAATATAGAAGTAATTGCAGAAATTGGCTGGAACCATCTAGGTGATATGGATTTAGCAAAAAAAATGATTGAATCTGCAAGTATAAATGGAGCCTCTTATGCAAAATTTCAGTCATGGTCTGTTGAAAGGTTGAGGCCTGGGTCATGGGATACAGATGGCAGAAGACAAATATATGAGAAAGCTGAACTATCGGAAAGTAAACATATTGAATTAATAAATCATTGTAATAAAAATAAAATAAATTTTCTGTCTAGTGTGTTTAGTATTGATGATGCTAAGCTCCTAAAAAAATTAGAATGTGAATCAGTAAAAATTCCAAGTTTTGAATCAAGAAATACTGAATTAATAAAATTTTGTGACAAAAACTTTGAAAGAGTATTTATGTCATGTGGAACATCAACTTTTGATGAAATAAAAGAATCACTATCGCTATATAGTAAGTCTAATTTAACACTCTTGCATTGTGTATCTATGTATCCGTGTAACTATGAAAATGCAAATATCAATAAGATGTTAGAGCTTATGAAAATACACAATAGTGTTGGATACAGTGATCATATTCAGGGTGTTGAGTCTGCTAAAATTGCAATAGGAATAGGCGCAGAGGTAATTGAAAAACATTTTACAATTGACAATGACCTACCTGGAAGAGATAATAAATTTGCAATTTTACCTCAACAATTACATGATTTAAGTTTATTTATTCAAAACAGAGAAAAGATGTTTATCGATTATGGTTTAGATTTTCAAGAAGGTGAAAAAGATTCACGAATTAATTATGAGGGAAGGTTCAATGGATAATATAAGTATAATAATTAGAAATAAGAATGAAGAACAACATATTGGATATGCAATTCAGTCATGTTTAGACTTTTTCATCAAACCAGAGATTATAATAATTGACAATGAGTCCAGAGATAATTCGTTAGATGTTGTAAAGTTTTTCAATGATAGAACTATTATAAAGGTTTTGAAAAATAAGGATTATACTCCAGGGAAAGCTATTAACCTTGGGGTAAGCGAATCTAGCAATGAATACATTTTGATATTATCTGCTCATTCACAAATTCTAGAACTTAATTTTGATTCGGTGAAAAAAAGTTTAGAAAAAAACATTGCTGTATTTGGAAAACAGATACCAATATATATGGGTAAAAGAATAACACCAAGGTATATTTGGACTCATTTTGGTGATAATAAAATACAAAATATGTATTCAGATCTTGAAAAAAGATATTTTTTTCATAACGCTTTTTCATTCTTCAAAAAAGAAACTTTAAAGAATTTTCCCTTTGATGAAAAATATGGCAGCAAAGAAGATCGATACTGGATAAAAGCCATGGTTGATAATAATAAAAAATTCCTATATGATCCAGATTTAGTTATAAATCACTTTTACACAAAAAATGGTGCAACATGGAAGGGAATAGGATAAGTTAAATTAGAAAAAAGTATGATTTTATTTTCTTATAATTTTAAACATAAAAAAACTTCAGATTTTATATTTCATTGTCTAGTTAATAATATTAAAATTGACTTAATAATAGCTGAGAATAAAAAGACTTTAAATATTCAATCTAATCCATTTAGAACTAAAGTGAAAAATTACCCTTTGCTTCATCCAAAGGACATATCAGAAAGCCTAAATATACCCTATTTAATTGCAGACCATAATTCAAGTGAGGTAATACATTATTTAAAAGATTTAAATCCTGAAATAGGAATGATTTCTGGAGCTAGAGTTTTATCAAAAGAACTAATCAGTATTTTTAAAATAGGTATAATAAATTTTCATCCTGGAGATATCCCTGAAATTAGAGGTTTGAATTCTGTACTTAAATCTATAAAATTAAATAAAGAAATTGTTGTCACTTCACACCTAATCGATCATAGGATTGACTCTGGTTATTTAATTGAAAAACAACAAATAGATGTTGAGCAAGATGATACTATATTTGATATTTCTGCTAAATCATACAATACTCAATTAAAAATGATAAAATCAACTTACTCAAATGTTTTAAATAAAAAATTCACACTAATTGATTCCTCAAACTTTCCTTATGATTCCTCACTTCCGTTTGAGAACTTGATTGATTTTAAAGAAACTTTTGCTAATTATAAAAAAAATATATTATGAAAAATTTTGGACTAATTGGAGCTGCTGGTTATATAGCCAAGAGACATGTTGAGGCAATAAAAATAAACAACTGTAATCTAATGATGATGTGTGATCCCAATGATAATGTTGGCTATATTGATAAGTACTTTCCAAATTCCTTATATTTTAAAGAAATAGAACGGTTTGATAGACAGTTAAATAGATTTGAATTTGAAAACAACAAAATTGACTATGTCTCCATTTGTACTCCAAACTATCTTCACGACTCACATATTAGACTTGCACTTAGAAATAATTGTAATGTTATATGTGAAAAACCTTTAGTGATAAAAAAAGAACATATTTCAATGCTACAAGAAATAGAAAAACAATCTGGAAAAAAAGTTTTTTCTATCCTTCAATTAAGATTACATCCAGTAATTAAAGAAATGAAAAAATCACTGAATTCAACAACAAAAAGACATTTTGTAGAGCTCAATTATATAACACCAAGAGGGAGATGGTATGATTATTCATGGAAAGGAGATTTTGACAAATCTGGAGGAGTTCTGTTTAATATTGGTATCCATTTTTTTGATATGTTGATATGGATTTTTGGGGAACCAATTAGTCATAGTGTTGAGTTAGGAGAAAAAAGTACAGAAGGACATTTAAAACTAGAGAAAGCCGATATTAAGTTTAAATTAAGTATTGATCATAATGATTTGCCTTATGATGATTGGTTACCAATGAGGAGTTTAACTATTGACAAAAAAGAATTTAATTTCTCAGAAGGATTTACAGATTTACATAATGAATCATATAAAGAAATCATTAATGGGAATGGATTCAATCTTGAAGAAACATTACCTGCAATTGAACTAGTTGAACAAATTTTAAATAAATGATAAAAGTGTTACACGTAGTTGGTGCAAGACCCCAATTTATGAAGCTATTGCCTTTATACCTTGAGATGTCTGATAATCAAATTGATCAAGAAATACTTCATACTGGTCAACACTTTGATGAAATAATGTCTGATGTATTTTTTTCCCAATTAGGAATTCCCAAACCTAATTATAATTTAAATATTAATAATCTATCTCATGGGGCTATGACCGGAAGAATGATTGAAGAGATTGAAAAAATATTATTAAATAATAATTATGACTTTCTAATAATATATGGAGACACAAACTCAACTTTAGCGGGGGCAATTGCTGCAAAAAAACTTGGAATAAAGGTAGTACACATTGAATCAGGGGTTAGAAATCATGATAATTCAATGCCTGAGGAAATAAATAGGATTTTATCTGATAGAATTTCTGATTTACTTTTTTGCAACACAAAACATACATTAAATAATCTTGTAGATGAAGGTCATAAGAACTTTAACTCTAAGATTGAAGTCTCAGGAGACCTTATGCTTGACTGTTTAAAAATTTTTGAATCAAAGTTTATTGAGCCTGAGATAAAAAATTACATATTAATAACTTGTCATAGAGCAAGTAATACAGAGTTAGAAAGCCTTAAGAATATTTTAAATGCTTTAAATATATTGAGTGAAAAATATAAAATAATATTCCCTATTCATCCAAGAACTAAGAAAATTATTAAAGAACATAAAATTAATTTAAATTTTAATTTAGACAAACCAAAAGATTATTTAACTTTCATGGGACTAGTTAAAGGCTCTAAGTATGTTCTCACAGACAGTGGAGGACTGGTAAGAGAAGCTTATTGGATGAAAAAAAAGAGTCTCTTTATTCTTGATAACCCAGTATGGCCTGAGCTAAATGAAGCAGGAGTTTCAATTAACTGTAGACCAACAACAACTTCAATTTTAACTTCATTTAATAAACTTGAATCTATGGATAGTAATTTTATTGAAGGCATATTGGGAGAGGGTACTGCAAGTAAGCATATAACTGAATCAATATTAAGGTATGAATAAAAAAAACATAATAATATATGTGTCTTCGAGGAATAACTATGATATGTTAAAGCATGAAGTCTTTAAAAACATAAAATTTGAAGGATTTGAATTTATTAATATTGATGATGATTCTAATAAAGAAGAAAAGATAAAAGGAAAGTTAATTTGTAAAGAAAAAGGAGTAAAATTCTTAGAAAATAAAAGTAGAGGAGTACAATCAGCAACTCAAACTTTGATTGATTTTATAAATAGTAACAGGCCAGATTGTAAATGGATAATATGTTTCCAGCATGATAACTATCCTTTAACTAAAAATTTTTTTCATCAGATCTCAGAACATATATCAAAAGGTAAACTAAATGAATTTGGATTAATTGGATTCAATAATCTTGACTATGGCCCATATACGCTTTTTTCTTATTATAAATATTTACTTGGGTTTAAGCCTCTAGGAATGATAGGCCTAGTTCATTTTCAAAAAATAATTTATCCAGGAAGTATGTGGCTCTGTCCTAGGAAAAGATCCCGAATTTTAAAAAATAAGCTTTGGAAAAAACCATTTATTGTTGAGTTGCCAATGTGGGCATCTGTTGGTATAAATGTAGAGATGTGGAATAGAACTATAAAACCGACAGATAAATTTCATTTCCACTTATGGCTTCCTGATATAGCAATGCAATTTAATTCAAGAAACATTCCATGTCTAATAATCCCTACTCTTTATACTTTTAATAATCAGTATTTAAAATTAAAATATGGTATTCCGTGGAATTCTGCTACTTCTGCAAAAGAAGGAAACAGTTATCACTTTGGAAAAATGTTTGATAATCATTGGATTGAAAGGTGGGGGTGGGACCCACTTAATGCTCACGAAACAATAAAGATTAATAACTATAGAGGAACATTAATTGAAAAATTTTATAATCATAGACTTGAGAAGGGACCTTTAAAAAATATAATATTATGAAAATACTAGTAACAGGATGTGCAGGACTTATTGGTAGTCATTTAGTTGACTTTCTTTTAGAAAAAGACCATGATGTGGTGGGCGTTGATAATTTGATTTATGGAACTACAGACAATTTATTAAAAGCAAATTCTAATCAAAAATTTAAATTCCATAAGGAAGACATAAAAGAAATTTCTAAAATATTTGTTGATAGTAAATTTGATATAATATTTCACTTGGCATCAATGAAGAAACCTTGGGGAGGAGTTGTAAAATCATCAAAAGTTATTGATGATAATTATATAATGACCAGAGAAATTGTAAAATATTCTATTAAAAATAAATGTTTTTTAATTTTTACTTCAACTTCAGATGTTTATGGCAACTCTAAGGAATTTATAGAGTCTGAAAAGATTACTATTGGCCCTCCAACTAATGAAAGATACTCCTACGCTATGTCTAAATTAATATCTGAGCAATATATCTTCAATGAAATAGAGCAGTCAAGTTTATTAGCTAGTGTAGTTAGAATATTTGGTTGTGCCTCTGAAAGATCAAAACCCTCTTGGTCGGCAGGACATGTACCCTTATTTATATATAATGCATTGAATGGTATTGATATAAATATTCATGGGGATGGTTTACAGACTAGATCTATTAGCTCTGCAATTGATATTGCGCAAGGTTTATCATCAATGACTAAAAATTTAGAATCTGTTCATAATGAAATAATAAATTTGGGAACAGATGAACAGACTACCGTTAAAAGTGTTGCGGAATATATTGTCAAAAAAACTGATTCTAATTCTAAAATAGTCTTTACCCCAAAGGAAAAAGTATTTGGAAATTATGATGAAATTACAATTAGATTTGCGAATACCTTAAAGGCGCAAGAAAAATTAAATTTCAAAATTAATTTTTCGACTTATCAAGTGATAGATTCAATTATTAAAAGTTACAAAGACCCTAACTCTAATTTTTACGTGGTAAAAAAATGATTTCAAAGCTGTTATTTTTATTTAATAAAAAGGAGAAGTCGCAATCTTTTATCCTAATATCTTTATTATTTATTACCATGGTGTTTGAGCTATTTGGCATTGCAGTTTTGATTCCTACAATCTCTTTAATAATAGATGTAGACTATATAAATTCATCAACCTATTTAGAGACAATTAATACTTTTCTATCAGAATATAATATTGATATAGTATTGTTCTTCTTAATAACGCTAGTTTTTATTTTTATTGTCAAATCAATAGTCCAGATATATGCAACATTTAAACAAAAAAAAATAGCATCTGAATTAAATATGAATATTTCAAATAGATTGTTTAAGGGATATTTAAATCAACCTTTTTTATACTATTCAGAAAAAAATAGATCAAGAATAATTCATAATCTCCAAACAGAAATGTTGCATTTTTTTTTATTCTTTGAAAGTTTTTTAGGACTAATAGCAGAAAGTCTAATAACTACTGGAATGTATTTATTTATATTATATGTAGAGCCAACAGGAACAATAATTTTATCAATTACATTTCTAATTGCAAGTATTATCTATTTCACAGTCTTCAATAAAAGGTTGAAAAGGTGGGGACTTATTAGGATATCTCTTGATAAAAAATTTTCAAAATTAATTCTTGAAAGTATAGGTGCAATTAAGAATATAATTTTGAACGACTTAAGTAAAAAATTAACTGATTATTATATATCTGAAAATAAAGTTAAAGCAAAATACAGCTCTTATCATTTAACCGCTGGACAACTTCCTAGAATTTATTTCGAACTTGTTGCAGTTTTTTCAATAATTTCTTTTATCATGTTTTTATTATACTCTGGTAAAGATTCGGACTCACTAATAATAACATTAACAGTTTTTGGTGCAGTTGCATTCAAGCTTTTACCATCTGTAAATAAGATTATAACAAATCTGCAAAATATAAGATACTACAGAACAGCATTAGATAATATCTTTTCTGAAACACAGGAATTGAGAAAATCATTTAAAATCTTAAATAATCAACATGAGATGCTAAGTTTCAATTCATCTATTGAAATTAAGAACATATCATTTTCATATGAAGCAAAAAGACAATTAATAAGTAATTTAAATTTTAAGATTAATCGTGGAGATTTAATTGGAGTCTATGGAAAAAGTGGGAGAGGTAAAAGCACCCTAATTGATATCATAACAGGCTTGATTAAACCTCAGAGTGGAGAGATTATATGTGATAAAGTTTCCATCCATAATAATATCAAATCCTGGCAATCAATAATTGGTTATGTTCCTCAATCTGTATACTTACTAGATGACACAATATTAAAAAATATTGTTTTTGAGGATGATCAGTTAAATTTTGATAAGCTTAACAACGTACTTAATCAGTCAGGGCTCAAAGATTGGATTGAAAGCCTGCCAAAAGGACTAGATACTGTTGTTGGCGATGAGGGTGCAAAAGTATCTGGAGGACAAAAGCAAAGAATTGGAATTGCATCTTCACTCTATAAAGATTCAAAAATTCTAATTTTAGATGAGCCTACTAGCTCACTTGACTTAGACACAGAAAATAGTATAATCAATAATATTATAAAGTTAAAAGGTGAAAAAACAATTATACTAATATCACATAAAATGTCAATAATTAAAAGATGTGATAAGATAATTAAACTGTAATTAAATTGAATTCATTAGCCATAATTTCATCTCCACTTCAACTGCTTAGTTTAGGAGAATATTCTTATCAAAATAAAAAAAATAACTTAATCACTATTGTCATATATCAAAATAGTAGAGAGCTAGAACAAATAAATGCAATGTGTGAAATCTATAATATTAGGGTCAATCATTATGTAAAAGGGAGAAGACTGATTCAATATTTTATGCTAAAAAAAATTCTAAAATTTTATAAAAATGTTGATGAGCTATTAATTGGAAATTTTTTTTCAGAACCACATGTATTTTCCATAGATCAAATTAAATATAAAAGCTTAATAGTTCTTGATGATGGAATGGTTGTACATAAAATACCAGATTATATCAATACGAACAAAAATATTTTAAAAAAATCATTTTTTAGAATATTAGTTCTTAAAGCATTTGGAATTACTATTAGTTTTCCAAAAAGAATAAAGCTATTTACAATATTTAATCTATCTCCAAATAAATATATTGAGCTGATGACTAACAAAATGTCATTTTTAAATTCTAAAATAGGAATTTTAAAAACTTCCAATGATGTTCTTGTCATTGGCCAACCATTTGTTGAATTAAAAACTCTTAATCAAGATGTATACATAGAGTATTTAAAAAAAATTATAACTATTTACAAAAAAGATATTTTATACTTCCCAAGTAGAAAGGAGAATATGAGCAATATTAATTATATTGAAAGAATTAAGGGGATTAAAGTGATTAAGTCCAATTTAAATATTGAGTTATACTTGATTAAAAATTCATATACTCCTAAAGTAATTGTTGGTTTTACTTCAACAGCATTAGTTACTTTAAACAAATTATTTAATAAAAATATTTCTAGAATAACAATATTTTCATTTAAGCTAAATTTTCTTGAAAACAGATTTAGGGAAAATTTTTATGAAAAAATTTATGAAAAATTTAATGAATATGGAATTACATATAAATCTTTAAATCTTGAAGAAAAATGATAAAAATTGAGACAAATGAAAAAGTGAAGAAAATTATAGGCTTTACACTGTCATCTCCCTATGGGGATGGGAATGTTTATGGACAGCCAAAAGGTGTAAAATCTTTAAGTTTTATTGAAGTTAAATCTGAATCAGGTTTATCAGGTTTTGGTGAAACTTATTCTGGTATTTATGCTCCTGCTTTAGTACCACATATTGTAGAATATTTATCATATTATATTAATGGTCAGAGCTTGAGCTCTCTTGATTTCCTTGATAAGTTAAATAATATTCCTTTCATTGGACAATCAGGTATTATTCAAAGTGTTATATCAGGTATAGAACTTGCAATATTAGATTTAATTGGAAAGATTCAAAATAAACCTGTTTATCAGTTATTTGATGCCAATATCAATAAATCAATCAAATGTTATTATAGCGGAGGCTCTGTGGTGTTCTCGGAGAGAGAGATAGAAGAAGATATTACTAAAATGAAAAAATTAGGGTTTAATGCATTTAAAATGAGAGTAGGACTCCAAGAATGGAATGAAGATATAAAAAGAGTCAAAAGAGCATCTGATGTTCTGAAGTCAGACAAACTAATGGTAGATGCTATAATGGGGACACTTGAAGATAAATGGTTAATTGACAATGCTTTGTCTAAAATTAAAGATCTTGAAAAGTATAACTTAGAGTGGATTGAAGAGCCACTCAATCCTTCAGATCTTCGCGGTTATGCTAATTTATGTAAGTACTCTAAAATACCTGTAGCTATGGGTGAAGCATATTCTGGACAAACCCACTTTGAAGTAATAAAATCTATTAAATGTGCTGACATTATTCAAGTTGATGCTACACACTCAATGGGATTTAGAAAATTATTAGAATTTTCAAATAGTACTTTTCAAAATAAAGCAACACATGTATGGGGAAGCACATTATCATTTTATGCAAATGCAACACTTGCAGTACTTTCTAAAAATATTGATATTCATGAGTTCCCTAGTGTTGAATTTCAAATATCTAACGACATTATAAAAGAAAAAGTGAATATAAGCAACAGTAATTTATTTATCTCAGATTATCCTGGATTTGGAATTGACATTAATGATGAAATTAAGAATAAGTATAGTTACATAGAAAATAGTGGATATAAAATATGAGAAAAATAACTATTTATCACGATTTTAATTTAGATCTTAAATTGTATTCAATTCCAAATTTCTTCATTGATCAAATCAAAAAAGAATTTGCTAACGTCTCCTTTAAAGATATTGATTATGAGGATGATAAAAATAATGTTGAGGTCTATTTTGGAAATAGAATTAATAATAAGCTCATAAAACAATACAAAAATTTAAAATGGATTCATTTAGGTTGTGTAGGATATGATTCCATTGATTTAGATATTGTTAGATCTCGTGATATATCAATGACAAATAGTAGCGGCCTATTAACAAATTCAATGGTTGAGCTTGCACTAAACTTTATTACAAGTTTCTCAAGAGGAATGCAACAAATAAGTTATTTAAGAAATAATAACAAGTTAGATAGAAAAAATTTTGATATGTATTATGAAACTATTACCAATTTGACAAATCAGAAAATATTAATTTGTGGATATGGTGCTGTTGGTTCAAAACTTGCAAAAGTTTTAGAAAATTTAGATATGGATATATATACTGTTTCTAGATCAAAGTCTTCTAAATATAAAAATTTTACTATTGATGATCTAGAAAGTATTGTTTCTCAAGTAGATTATGTAGTAAATCTTCTACCATTAAGTCATGATACTAAACATCTTTTTGATTCAAAATTATTTAGTCGAATGAATAATGTAAATTTCATAAATCTTGGAAGAGGTAAAACTGTAAACGAAGATGATCTTTTGTTAGCACTTGATAACAATAATATAAACGCAGCTGCACTTGATGTGTTTGAAAATGAACCATTATCTAAAAAGAGTAAACTACTTAAAAATGAAAAAATTATTCTTACCCCTCATATTGCAGGATTAGATTCTAATTATTGGAATAGACAATTAGATTTATTTAAAAACAATTTAAGATTATACTTTGAGAAAAAAAATCAGTCACTTAAAAATAGAATCATATAAATGAAAAAAGTAATAGCAATAATTCCTGCAAGAGCTGGTTCAAAGGGTGTTTTGAACAAGAATATAAAAAGTTTAAATGGTAAACCCTTAATCTCTTACACAATTGAAGAGGCTAAAAAATCTAAATATATTGACAAGTTAATTGTCTCAACTGATTCTCAGGAAATTGCAGATATTTCGTCAAGCCTAGGGGCATCTGTCCCTTTTATCAGGCCAAGTGAACTATCTACAGATTCCAGTTTGACTTTTGATGTAATTAAACATACTATGAATTTCCTTAAAGACAAGGATGAACATTATGATATAATTGTTTTACTTCAACCAACCACTCCATTTAGGAAAGTTGAATCTATAGATGAGGCTATCCTATCTCTAAAAAAAAGTAATAAATACACCTCAGTTGTTTCAGTTGTTGATGTTGAAGGTAATCACCCTTTAAGAATGAAAAAAATAGAAGGAGATTATTTGATAAACTATATAGATCAAGGATTTGAGAACATGAATCCAAGAAATGAGCTTCCAAAAGTATACATTAGGAGTGGGGCTATTTATGCAATACTAACTAAAAATTTTTATGAGGAGCAATCACTAGTTTCAAATTTATGTTCACCCATAATTTTGGATAAAATGGAAACAATAAATATTGATTCACCTTTAGATTTTGAGTTTTGTGAATTTATGTTAAATAAAACTAAATGAAAACTTTATTTGATTCGGTCTATGTTCACAATGGAGGAGGTAAGGAAATTCTTGACTTAATTATTCAAAGACTAATAAAAGGAGGATTAGAGAACAATTTTCATTTTTTATTAGATAAAAGGTATATTATTCCTAAGTCTGCCAACAATAAGTTAGCCTTCACTTCAATTTCATCAAGTGAGAGTAAAAGAAAAAGATTCTATATAAAAAATAAAGGCTTTAGATCATATTTTTGTTTTAGTAACGTGCCTCCACCCATTTCTGTTACCAATTCTTGTACAATTTATTTTCATAATAACCTTTTAATTAATCCACTTAGTACTAATCTTAGCCTAAAGGAGATTCTAAAAAATTTAATCAAAAAATATTACATTAATGTAAAATCCCAAAGAAATTATAATTGGTTTGTTCAAACCAATATTATGCGAAAAAAACTCTCTAATGCCTATGGAATTAATGAAGAAAAAATTCATATTTATCCAATTTTTGATGATAATATTATTCAAACAAATAGAACCAATGATAGTTTTTTATACGTAAGTAATTATTCAAAACATAAAAATCACACTAGATTATTAAAAGCATTCATAGAGTCAGCTAAATCTACTAATAAAACATTGTTGCTTAAGTTAACACTTACTAATAAAGATTATGAAAAATCAATTTATAAAACTTGTAAATTACCTAAAAATCTAATTATTAAAAATTTGGGTATTTTAAATAAACAAATGCTTAGAGATGCATATTTAAATTCCAAGTTCTTAATTTTTCCATCATTAAATGAAAGCTTTGGATTACCCCTGATTGAGGCCACTAATATGGGTTGTTATACAGCTGTTTCAGCATTAGACTATGTAGATGAGATTATTAGTCCCTCAATAAAATTTGACCCATTCTCTATAACAGACATTTCAAAAGCAATATTGAAGTGTATCAACAATAGAACTTTAAACCCTTCAAAACCAATTATTGAGAATAAAATTGATACTTTTGTTAAATATTTAACTTCAAATGTTTAAAAACAAAATACTGCTGATAACCGGAGGCACTGGCTCTTTTGGAAATGCTGTCTTAAACAAATTTTTGGATTCTGATATCAAAGAAATCAGAATATTTTCTAGAGATGAAAAGAAGCAGGACGATATGAGAAGAAAATACCAGAACGATAAAATAAAATATTTTATTGGAGATGTAAGAAGTGAAAATAGTTTAAATCAAGCTATAGTTGGAGTTGATTATATTTTTCATGCTGCTGCATTAAAGCAGGTTCCTTCATGTGAATTCTATCCAATGGAAGCAGTTCAAACTAATATAATTGGGACTGAAAACATGTTGAACTCTGCTATTAAACATAATGTTAAAAAAGTTATTTGCTTAAGTACTGATAAGGCTGTATACCCTATTAATGCAATGGGAGTTTCTAAATCTTTGATGGAAAAAGTTTTTGTAGCTAAATCTAGAATTAACTCAGAGACAACAATAATTGGTACTAGATATGGTAATGTTATGGCTTCAAGAGGTTCTGTAATTCCACTATTTTATAATCAAATATTAAATAATCAATCCATTACAATCACAGACCCAAAAATGACAAGATTTATGATGACTTTAGATAATGCTGTTGAACTTGTCTTGTTTGCTTTTAAAACAGGTAAGACTGGAGACATTTTTGTTCAAAAAGCTCCTTCAACAACAATTGGAGAACTTGCTAAAACAATGAAAAAAATATATAAATCAGATTCTAAAATCAAAAATATTGGAATAAGACATGGTGAAAAAATTCATGAAACTCTTCTTTCAAGAGAAGAAAAACTAGTATCTGAAGACCTTGGAGATTATTTTAGAATTCCTGCTGATAACAGAGATTTAAATTATGATAAATACTTTTCTAAAGGAATGGAGCCTAGCGAAGTAGACGAATTTAATTCTTACAACACTACACGACTAAATGAGAATCAGCTAATTGAACTACTTGCATCAATAGGCTATAAATAATGAAGGTTTTAATTCTAGGTATAGATGGTATGATTGGACATAAAATTGCTCACTCATTAAATCAAGATTGTGAGCTATATGGTTCATCTAGAAAAGATATAGATATCGAAGACTTAAAAATTCCAAATGGAAAGATTGTTTATCATGATTTCTTATTTCACAATCCTGAAAAACTTCTAAAAAATATTTATCCTGACATTATTATTAACTGTATTGGTATTACTTCTAGAAGAGGAATATTAGACTCTATTAGTAATACTCAATTTTTAAACTCAAAGCTTCCACATATACTTGATAATTGGTCAAAAAAAAATAATTCAAAATTAATTCAACTTAGTACTGACTGTGTTTTTAGTGGTATAACAGGAAATTATAATGATGACTCAATACCTGATGCATCAGATTTATATGGACTCTCTAAAGCTAAGGGTGAAGTAAAAAATAGCACATCACTTACTTTAAGATGCTCAATGATTGGGAGAGAAGTATATAATTTTACTGAATTATTTGAGTGGTTATTCAGCATGAAAGGAAAATCAGTTGAAGGATACAATAAAGTTTTATATTCTGGAATAACAACTGTAAGAATGGGAAAAATAATAAAGTCTATTATAAAAAATCATATTTCAATGTCAGGCATATATAATATTTCTTCAGTTCCAATTTCAAAATTTGATTTATTGAAGAAATTATCAAAAGCTTTTGAATTAAATATTGACATAAAAGAAAATCCTAATATAGTTTCCAATAAAATTTTAATTTCAAAAAATTTTACTGAAATTACAGGAATAAACACACCGAATTGGGATGATTTAATCTTTGAATTTAAGAAAGATTGCAAAACATATAAAAGTCTTTACAAACATTAATACTATGAAAACTAAGGTAATGACAATTGTAGGAACAAGACCTGAAATTATTAAATTAAGTAGAATAATTTCTGAGCTTGACAAATTTACTAATCATACTCTCGTTCATACTGGACAAAATTATGATTACGAGTTAAATGAAATCTTTTTTAAAGATTTAGAAATAAGAAAACCTGATTATTTCCTTAATGCGGTAGGTAAAAGTACAGCTGAAACTATATCAAAGGTAATAAACGAGTCAGATAAAATTATTGAAAAAGTAAAACCAGATGCAGTATTACTTTATGGAGACACAAACTCATGCTTATCAGTTATTTCAGCAAAAAGAAAGCAAGTACCAATTTTTCACATGGAAGCAGGTAATAGATGCTTTGATCAAAGGGTACCCGAGGAGATAAATAGAAAGATTGTTGATCACCTCAGTGATATAAATATGCCATTAACAGAACATGCAAAACAATATTTAATTTCAGAAGGAATTGATCCTAGTACAATAATTAAGACAGGTTCATGTATGAAAGAGATACTAGATTATTATTCTAGTAAGATAGAGAAAAGTACTATTCATAAAAAGCTTGGATTAAAGACAAAAAATTATTTTTTAGTTTCAGCTCACAGAGAGGAGAATGTTGATTATCAGGAAAATTTAGGTTCTTTACTTCTATCGCTTAATTCAATTTCAGAAGAATATGGATTACCAGTAATAGTATCAACTCATCCACGAACTAAAGATAGACTTGAAAAAATGAAGAAAAAGACAAAGCCACACAGATTGATTAGTTTTTTAAAACCAATGGGATTCTTCGATTATATTAATCTTCAAAAAAATTCATACTGTGTAATATCAGACAGTGGAACTATTACAGAGGAATCTTCAATTCTTCAGTTCCCCGCGATTATGATAAGACAAGCCCACGAAAGACCCGAAGGTATGGATAAAGGCACCTTAATAATGTCAGGTCTAGAAAAAGAGAGGATAAAAGAATCAATTAGCGTAGTCACTGAACAATATAAAAATGGAATAATACCAAATATTGTCGAGGATTATAATGAAGAAAATGTTTCACAAAAAGTTGTAAAGATAATCTTGTCGTATATTGACTACATTAACAGAACAGTATGGAGAAAGGATTCTTCTTCAAAATCAGTTTAAATCATAAAAATTGAGGATACTTGTAATATCTCAATATTTTTACCCTGAAAATTTTAGGATTAATGATATTTGTATTGGTTTAAAAGAACAAGGTCATTCTGTCACAGTTCTCACTGCCAAACCAAATTATCCAAAAGGGAAATTTTTCTTAGGATATTCTTTTTTTGGTAATTCTATAGATGAATATAGAGGGATTAAGGTTTACAGATCACCGATAATACCAAGGGGCAATGCTTCAGGGTTAAATTTGTTTTTAAATTACATATCTTTTGTAATCTTTGGTTTCTTTAAATTGTTTTTAATTAAAGAGAAATTTGATAAAATTTTTGTTTATGCACCGTCTCCGATAACAGTAGGTTACATAGGAGTAGCAGCCTCATATATCTTTAGAGCTAACCCATACCTGTGGGTTCATGATTTATGGCCTGAGTCAGTAAAGGATGCAGGAGGAATAAATAATAAGTTCTTATTGTATTTGGTTGGTCTAATGACTAAATCAATTTATTATTTTTATGATAACATATTGGTTCAATCACCAAGTTTTAAAGACTATTTATTAAATCAAGGAGTAAATGAATCTAAAATTATTTTTTACCCTTATTATGCAGAAAGTTTTTACAAGGTTGTAAATGAAAACACTAAAATCAAATCTCAGTTTGGAAAAGGGTTAAAAATTGTATTCGCAGGTAATATAGGTGTTGCACAAAGTTTTGATACAATTTTTGATGCAGCCAAAATATTGGCAACTAAACTAAAAGATTTTAATTTTATTATTATTGGTGACGGAAGAGACAAAAAAAGAATTCAAAAAAAAATAGCAGATAACTCACTGGATAATTATTTTAAATTTTTAGGATCATATCCACCTGAAGAAATGCCTACTTTTTTTGCTTCTGCAGATGCCTTATTAGTGTCATTAAAGGATACTAAAATTTTTTCTATGACTATTCCAGGAAAACTTCAATCATATCTTGCATGTGGTAAGCCAATAATAGCTTCCTTAAATGGAATTGGTGCAAAACTGGTTGATGAATCAAACTCTGGATTTACATCAAGAGCTGAAGATCCTGAATCTCTTGCTGACTCAATACTAAAATTTAACAAACTTTCTTCAGCACAAAAAAAAGAGTTAGGTAATAATGCAAGACTTTACTACAAAAAAGAATTTGAAAGAAGCAGACTACTAACAAGATTAATTGATATTTTTGCAAAATGAAAGATATATTAGTTACCGGAGGAGTAGGATTTATAGGATCAAATTTAATTAAAGAATTAATAAATCAGGGTCACAGAGTAACTTCCTTAGATGATTACTCATCTGGATCAAAGTCAAATGAAATTGATGGTGCAAAATATGTTAATTTAGATATTGAGTCCATAGATAACTTGAATGGTAATTTTGACATATGTATTCATTTAGCAGCAAAATCACGTGTACAACCTTCCTTTAAAGATCCAAAAGAGTATTTTAGAGTAAATGTTCAGGGTACAATGAGAATTATGGAGTGGGCTATTAAAAACAATGTAAAAATTATCTATGCTGGATCATCATCTAAACATCATGATCCTTCTGATTCTCCATACGCAATGTACAAGTATTTAGGGGAGGAAGTATGTAAATTATATAAAAATTCATACTCCCTAAATGTTGAAATAGCTAGGTTTTACAATGTATATGGACCCAATGAGAGTCTAGATGAGGAACATGGAAATGTAATTGGGATTTGGCGTTCAAAAATTGAGAAAAACCAACCTTTACCTATTGTTGGTGATGGAAATCAAAGAAGAGATTTTACTCATGTTATAGATATAGTTGATGGTTTAATTAAGATTGCTTTTTCTGATAAAAAGCATAAAGATGCGTGGGAGCTAGGTACTGGATTAAATTACAGTGTTAATGAATTATTTAAAATGTTTAATGATAAATTTAACTGTAAGAGCATATATATACCTGATCAAAAAGGAAATTATAAACTTACTTTACGAGAAAATGACGATTTAATCCATGAATTAGGTTGGTTACCAAAAGATAGGTTAAAACAACATATTGACAGCATTTAAATTATGAAAAGAGTATTAATTACAGGAGGGGCAGGATTCATTGCACATCATTTAATTTATTATTTAATAAAAAACACAAACTGGGAAATAGTTTCTCTTGATAGATTAGATTATAGTGGAAATCTAAATAGACTAGATGATATAATTTCAAATCTTAAAGAAATTGATAAAAAAAGACTTAAAATAGTATTTCATGATTTAAAATCTGAAATAAATCCATGGATAAAAAAAGAGATAGGAGATATTAATGTTATCCTCCATTTAGCTGCTGGATCTCATGTTGATAGGAGTATTGAGTATCCTTTAGAATTTGTAATGGACAATGTTCTAGGTACAGCCAATGTACTTGAATATGCTCGATTAATTAATAACTCAAAAAATCTTGAAAGATTTATTTATTTCAGTACAGATGAGATTTTTGGCCCAGCTCCAAACGGTATTGATTACAAAGAAAATGATAGATACAATTCAACAAACCCATATAGTGCCACTAAGGCTGGTGGTGAAGAATTAGCAGTAGCATATGAAAACACTTATGGTTTACCAATTTATATTACTCATACAATGAATGTATTTGGTGAAAGACAACATCCAGAAAAGTTTATACCAATGTGTATCAAAAGGATTAGAGATGGAGAATGTGTAACAATCCATTCTGATAAATCAAAAAAAATTCCTGGTTCAAGACACTATATTCATGCTGAGGATGTATCAGAAGCTATTTACTTTTTATTAACTAATACTTTCAATCATGAGGTTGACTTTGGAGGTGCTAAATGCCCAAAATTTAATATAGTTGGTTCTGAGGAGCTCAATAATCTTGAACTTGCTCAAATAATTGCAGAATCTCAAGAAAAAGAATTAAAATATGAGATGGTTGATTTTCACTCTTCAAGACCTGGACATGACTTAAGATATTCGCTGTCTGGTGAAAAATTGAAAAAATTGGGATGGGAACCATCAATTAAGCTTACAGATAGAATTAAACAAGTTGTTGATTGGTCACTCAATAACCAAAATTGGATAGAACTATAAACCTTAATATCTCTTGTATATTATTATAAATAGTTTAATTTTGCAATTCAAAAATTAAAATGTACGCAGTAGTTGAAATACAGGGAAGTCAGTTTAAAGTTCAAAAAGATCAAAAACTTTTTGTAAACAGAATTGATGCTAAAGAAGGTTCAAAAGTTTCTTTTGATAACGTTTTGCTGTTTGATGACGGAAAGAAAGTTAAGATTGGTAAGCCTAGTATTACTGGCACTTCTGTTGAAGCTAAGATAATTTCTCACAAAAAAGATGATAAGGTTATTGTTTTTAAAAAGAAAAGACGTAAAGGCTATAAAGTTAAAAATGGTCATAGACAAGCAATAACTGAAATTATCATTCAAGGAATAAGTGAGAAGAAAGACTCTTCAAAAAAAGTTTTAGAAACTGTAAAGAAGACAACAGCTGCAAAGAAGACAACAGCTGCAAAGAAGACAA
>TARA_B100000963_G_scaffold64595_1_pt1 | contig 31306 bp, 28 predicted proteins | sample TARA_B100000963 | Tara Oceans TARA_B100000963 (sample SAMEA2622097) | marine metagenome | biome: marine biome (ENVO:00000447); feature: surface water layer (ENVO:00002042); material: "saline water (ENVO:00002010), including plankton (ENVO:xxxxxxxx)" | depth 5 m | reverse complement strand
TTTACAGATCGTGGAACAGCAGGTACAACAATATGATTTGAGGTTGGCGGTCTTTGAGATAGACCTGTGTTTGATGAGATTTTTTTATTCTTTGATATTGCTCTTATTGTTGAAATAGCAGCTTCATGCAATTTTTCTCTATTTTTAGTCCAGCCCATTTAGCTTAGATATCTGTTTGAGTATTTTCAATTTCAATATCAAAACATCTTTGAAAATATTCAGAAATTATTGATTTTTCAATATCGTCACATTTATTTAAGAAAGTAAGATTAAATGATGAAACTAGATCTTTAAAAATTTTAAAATTTTGACCCCAAGATATAACGGTTCTTGGTGACATCAAAGTAGAAATATCTCCGTTGGCAAATCCCGATCTTGTTAAATTCGCAAGTTTGATCATGTTTTTAATAATTTCTTTATTTTTTTCTCCTTTTAAATTGCCAAGCTTTGAGGAAACGACCTTAAATTCTTGTAATGGATCTAGATAATTAAGAGTAGATAAAATATGCCATCTATCCATCTGTCCTTGATTTATTTGTTGAGTTCCATGATAAAGTCCAGTCATATCACCCAGACCAACTGTGTTTGTGGTTGCAAATAACCTAAATGCAGGATGTGGGGTAATAATTTTATTTTGATCCAAAAGTGTTAATTTACCTTCGACCTCTAATATTCTTTGAATAACAAACATTACATCTGGACGTCCAGCATCGTATTCATCAAATACTAATGCAACTGGATTCTGAATGGACCAAGGCAGAAGGCCTTCTTGAAACTCAGTTATTTGTTTTCCATCATTTAATTTAATTGCATCTTTTCCAAGCAAATCAATTCTGCTTATGTGGCTATCCAAATTAATTCTAACGCAAGGCCAGTTTAATCTTGCAGCAATTTGTTCAATGTGAGTAGATTTTCCAGTTCCATGGAAACCTTGAATCATAACTCTTCGGTTATGTTCAAAACCAGCTAAAACAGCAAGAGTAGTATCTTTATCGAAGACATATGTATCATCAATTTCTGGCACCCATCCAGTTTTATCTTTAAAACCCTTTACAGATTTTTTTGAATCTATGTTGAAAACATCTGCAACATCTATTTTGACATCAGGTTTAGCAGGTAATTTTATATCTTTATTTTGAGTCATTTATAATAAACTTTATTTTGGATTGCATATCCTACCTTTTGAGAGTTTAAAGTTCTAGTTTTTTTACAAACAATGTAAGATGTTATTTTAACTTTTAGGAAAAATAATGTCAGATAGATTAAAAGATAAAGTTGGTTTAATTACTGGAGCGGCACAAGGGCTTGGCAAGGAAATGGCAAAAGCTATGATTGATCAAGGCGCACATGTGGTAATAACTGACATTAATGAGTCTTCTCTTGTCGAGGCTGCAAAAGAACTATCTTGCAAAGAAATTCTTCTTGATGTAACAAAAGAAGACCAATGGAAAAATGTAATATCACAAATCGAAAAAGAATATGGAGCATTACATATATTAGTAAATAATGCTGGTATTGGTGGAGGAGGTGATGTTGAACAGACTGATTTCGATTCTTGGCATCAAGTTCACAGTGTAAATCTGGATTCAGTCTTTTTAGGTTGTAAATATGCACTTCCGCTTATGAGAAAATCTGGTAATGGTTCAATAATAAATATTTCGTCAATGTCTGGAATAGTTGCGTCACATAATATGTCAGCATATAACTCTTCTAAGGCTGCAGTAAGACACTTATCAAAATCAGTAGCACTTCATTGCGCAAAATCAACTAATGTAGTTAGATGCAATTCTATCCATCCAGTATTTACTAGAACTGCTATGGTACAAAGCATGATTGACTCTGCTCCTGAAAGAAATATAGAAGAAAAGCTAGTTAAACAAATTCCATTAAGAAAGTTAGCAGAGCCTATTGATATTGCTAACGCGGCTGTTTTTTTAGCTTCTGATGAGTCATCCTTCATAACTGGAACAGAGCTTATAGTTGATGGAGGCCTGAGCGCTACATAGCTATGACAAATAAAACTATTTTAGAAAGATCTCTTGGGCTATTTAAGTTAGAAAAAGTAGATAGAGATATATTTATTTGGACAGGAAAAAACGTTGGTTATAAGAGAATCTTTGGTGGCCAAGTTATGGCACAAACACTAGTTGCTGCATATAAAACAATTGACGTTAAACATTATGCTCATTCCTTTCACTCGTATTTCTTAAGACCAGGTGATATGAGCAAATCAATCACATTTACTGTTGACAGAATAAGAGATGGTAAAAGCTTTACAACAAGAACTGTAAAAGCAATTCAGGATGGTGAGGCCATATTTAATTGCTCAATTTCATTTCAAAAAAGGGAAAAGGGGTTAGAGCACCAAATAAAAATGCCTAAAGTACCAGAACCAGAAACTTTAAAAAATGAATTACAAATAAGAGAAGAGGTATTAGAAAAACTTAATATGAGAAAAGAGGACATGCCAATGTTTATTCGTCAAAGAGAAATTGAAATGAGGCCAGTTGAAGAAGAAAATTATTTAAATCCTAAAAGATTACCCCCTTATAAAAATACATGGATAAGAACTGAAGGCAAACTTCCAAATGATCAGATTATCCAGCAGGCATTTTTGTTATACATTTCTGATATGGGACTTTTAGCAGCTGCTAACAATTCTGTTGGAGTAAATTTCCTAACTAAAAATTTCCAGAATGCAAGTCTTGATCACGCAATGTGGTTTCATAGAAAATTAGATTTAGATGGTTGGTTTTTGTACACAATAGATAGTCCCATTACAAGAAATGCCAGAGGCTTTTCAAGGGGATCAATTTTTTCAAGGGATGGAAAACTTATAGCATCATGCACACAAGAGGGATTAATCAGACTTTGGAAAAGTTAGTATTCTCTTACAATATCAGTTAAATATTTTATATTATCTGGATTTATATCTGGAGTAATGCCGTGTCCTAGGTTGAAAATATAGCCTGGAAAGTCTTTAAACTTATCCAATATTATGTGTGTTTCGTATTTAATTTGATTCTTTGATTTCAATAATATTTTTGGATCAAGATTGCCTTGAAGGGCTACTTTATTAGTTGCTGTATTGATATCAAAATCTATCATATTCCAATACAAACTTAAGCAGTCGGCACCAGAATTATTCACTAATGTTAAATTAGTACATTTAGGATCTCTAGAAAATAATATAATTGGTGTTTCACATGTTACTTTATCTTTTTTTAGAGCACTTGTGAGTTTACTAATGTATTGCATTGAAAATTCTTTATGTTCATTTTCATCAAGAATATTAGCCCATGAATCAAAAATTTGAACCACATCTGCTCCAGCCTTTATTTGTTCTCTTAGATACAAGAAACATGCATCAGTAAGAACGTTAAGAAAGATATGAGATTCTTTATTATTTAATTTGAGAAAATCCAAGGTCTTTTTAAAGTCTCTAGATGATTTTCCCTCAATTGAATATGCAGCTAACGTCCATGGGCTTCCACAAAACCCTATTAAAGGAATATTGTTTGGCAATGAATTTTTAATATTTGTGACTGCTTGATATACGTATTTTAGATCATCTGGATTAAATAAATTAAGGTTATGTATATCTGAAGTATTATTGATTGGATTTTTAAAAATAGGCCCTTCATTTTCAACAAAATTTACTCCTAACCCAAGAGCATCTGGTATTGTTAAGATATCTGAAAATAAAATTGCCGCATCAAGATTAAAAGCATTTATTGGCTGAAGAGCAAGTTCACAGCAAACATCTGGGTTTTTACACATATCAAGAAAATTATTAAATTTTTTTCTTATTTCTCTATATTCAGGCATATATCTTCCCGCCTGTCGCATATACCAAATTGGAGGTGTTTTTAGGTTTTCTCTCTGCAGAGCTCTCAAGAACAATGAATTAGAAACATTCATGAAATATATTTTATTATACTTTTACCAGCTTCTCTTCCTTCCCAGATAGCAGTAACAACTAAATCTGACCCACGCACCATATCACCTCCAGAAAATATTTTTTCATTTGAAGTTTGAAATTTAAATTCTTGATTTTCTTCTGCAATAACCAATCCATCTTTTTTTGTTTTAATATCAAAATCTTCAAACCATTGAGCTGGGCTAGCCCTAAAGCCAAAAGCAATAATAACAACATCTGCATCATAAATTTTTTCTGAATCAGGAACTGGTATGGGTATTCTTCTTCCATTATGGTCTGGTTCTCCTAGCATAGTTTGAACTGTTTTAACTCCTTCAACTTTTTTATTACCTAAAATATCGATTGGTTGTACATTAAAATTAAAGATTACTCCTTCTTCCTTAGCATTTTTAACCTCTCTCCTTGATCCAGGCATATTTTTTTCATCTCTTCTATATAAACATGTAACTGATTTTGCTCCTTGTCTAATTGCTGTTCTATTACAGTCCATAGCTGTATCTCCACCACCTAAAACGACTACATTTTTGTTTTTAAAATTAATATACTCAGATTTTCCAGTGTCCATATTTAACAGTTTTTTAGTATTTGAAATTAAATAATCAATTGCCTTATAAACGCCGGGAAGTTTTTCCCCACTAAAACCACCTTCTAGAGAAGTATATGTTCCCATTGCTAGAAAAACTGCATCATTATTGTCGTATATCTGTTGAAATGGAATATCTTTTCCAATTTCTATTCCAAGATGAAAGTCTATACCCATTTCTTCAAGAATTTTTCTCCTTCTTCTAACTACAGATTTTTCAAGCTTAAATTCAGGTATTCCAAAAGTTAATAATCCACCTATTTCTTCATTTTTATCATATACATGACTTTTAATGCCTGACCTTGTTAAGATATCTGCACAAGCAATTCCAGCCGGACCAGATCCTACAATTGCAACTTTTTTATTTTGCCATTTTCTGTGTGATAGATCTGGCTTCCAGCCCATTTCAAAAGCCTTTTCGGTAATATATTTTTCAATTGATCCAATAGTCACAGCTCCAAAACCATCATTTAAAGTACATGCTCCCTCACATAAACGGTCTTGTGGACAGACTCGCCCACATACTTCGGGCAGACTATTAGTAGAATGACATAAATCTGCAGCCTCTAAAATATTTCCTTCATTTACAAGTTTTAACCAATCAGGGATGTAGTTGTGGACTGGACACTTCCATTCACAATATGGGTTACCACAATCTAAACATCTATGTGCCTGATTTGATGCTTGAACTTGATTATATTCGCCATAGATTTCCACAAACTCTATTTTTCGCTCATCTGGATCCTTCTTTGAGGGATCATATCTACCAACATCAAGAAATTGAAAATTATTCTCAAGTTTCTCAAAAGAGGTATATTCATTTCTATCAGATGCAAAGAAATTTTGAGTTGCACTTTGGAATTTGTTTTCTTGTTGTATTATTTCTTCACGCCATTCATAAAGTCTTACCTTTGCTTCTTCAATATTTGATATTGGCGCAAAAGATTGAGTTCTATATTTACCATTAATTCTAAATTTGCCATAAAAGTAGGGTGAACGGGGTTGAGTAAAGAGCAAAAGACCCTTCTCAATTTTATATTGCTTATTTTTATTCATTTTTAAAAAGTGTGAGTATGACATAGTATGACACTTTTTTATAAAAAAATAAATTTTTTTGTGTTAACATCAATTTCTAACGCACTTTTTACGCTTCATTTAATGCCTAAACTTTATAAAAAAGATTACTTTAAAGACAATTGTGGCTTTGGTTTAATAGCTAACATTCAGGGAAAATCTTCAAGATCAATAGTCTTAAATTCTATAGAAGCTCTAAAAAGTATGACACATAGAGGAGGTATCGGTTCTGATGGTAAAACCGGCGACGGCTGCGGCTTATTGCTTAATCTAGATAAAGATTTTTTTACTAAAAAACTCAAATCAGAACAAAATATCAATCTTTCAGGTAGGTTTGCGATAGGACAGCTGTTCTTTTTTAAAGAATTCAATGAAGTTAAATCAGAAATTAATAACATTCTCGATAATGAAGGCTTAAAACTTGTTGCAATAAGAGATGTGCCAATCAAAAAAGAGATTTTGGGATACATTGCGCTCGAATGCATGCCCAATATTTACCAAATTTTCATTGAGGCAAAAGAACCTAGCATGTCAGACATAAAATTCGAAACAGCTTTGCTTCAGTCAAGGAAATTTATTGAGGAAATTTATCTTGATGATGAAAAACTATATTTTTGCAGTTTTTCATCCAAAACTATTGTTTACAAAGGGCTCATGCTTCCGAGAGATATTGATAATTTTTATATTGATTTTCAATCGAAAGATTTTAGATCGTCTATTTGTGTTTTTCATCAAAGATTTTCAACTAATACGAGTCCAAGATGGCATCTAGCCCAACCATTTAGATTGTTAGCTCACAATGGTGAAATTAATGCAATAAGAGGAAACCGAAATTGGTCTCGTGCTAGGTCAAACATCTTTGATTCATCACTAATTCCTAAGATTCAAAAATTTAAGCAAATTGTGAATGAGACTGGCTCAGATTCATCAGCCCTAGATAATATGCTTGAAATTTTAGTTTCAGGTGGCATTAACATATTCAAGTCAATAAGAATGTTACTTCCGCCTGCATGGCAAAATGCTCAGCTTATAGATCCTGATGTAAGAAGTTTCCACGAATATAATTCTATGCACATGGAACCATGGGATGGGCCCGCAGGTATAGTCATGTCAGATGGAAAGCTGGCAATATGCGTCCTTGATAGAAATGGTTTGAGACCAGCAAGATATCAGATTGATAAACTTGGTAATATCACTATTGCCTCAGAAACAGGAGTTAATCCTATTAATAATGAAAATATAATATCAAAGGGAAGAATTACACCTGGAGGTTTGTTAGCTGTAGATACTGAAAATGCAGAAGTACTAACTGATAAAGAAATAGATAATGAATTAAAAAATAGAGCGCCCTATAGAAAGTGGCTAAAAGAAAATGCAATTTATGTAGAATCTAGTCTTGATAAATATGAAGGCCCTGGACTTAAAAAGATAAATTCAGAAGAATTTAATATATCCTCAAAACTTTATTTACTTTATAAAGAAGAAAGAACTTCTGTAATAAAGCCATTGGCAATTGACTCACAAGAAGGTACAGGTTCCATGGGTGATGATACAGCGCTTGCCGTTATGAGCAAGATGCATAGACAAATTTATGACTACTTTAGACAACAATTCGCACAAGTTACCAATCCACCAATTGACTCTTTAAGAGAGGCTTGCGTAATGTCATTAGAAACATGTTTTGGACCGGAATTAAATGTTTTTGATGAAACGCCTGATCATGCAAAAAGATTAGTAACTTCATCTCCTGTTTTATCATATAAAAAACTTCAGTCTATTCTGACAAACCCATATTTTAAGTGTGATGAAATTAAATTATCCTATAGAAAAAATGATAGCTTGGATGAATCCTTAAAGCGTCTCCAAAACATTGCTGTGCAAAGTATTAAAAAAGGTAATACCATAATTCATTTAGATGAAACACTACCAGATAAAAATAGTCTACCTATAAATGCGTTATTAGCTGTTGGATGTATCCATCAAAAGCTTGTAGAACTCGGTTTGAGATCAAAAGCAAATATCATAGTAACTTCTTCATCAGCAAGAGACACTCATCAAATAGCATGCCTAATTGGATTTGGTGCAACAGCCGTTTATCCTACTTTAGCTTATCAAACAATTCTTGATCTAACTGACAGAAACGAACTTAAAGGATCGCCTCATGAAAATTGTGCCCGTTACAGGAAAGGCATTAATAAAGGCCTCTTAAAAATTATTTCTAAGATGGGTATATCAACAATCTCAAGTTATAGAGGCTCACAATTGTTTGAAATAGTTGGTCTTAATTATGAAGTTGTTGATTTATGTTTTACAAATACCGAGAGTAGAATAGGTGGAAAGAATCTGGAAGATCTGGATAAAGAAATCAAAGCTTTAAATGATTATTCTAGATCAAACCTTTCAGAAATAAATGTTGGAGGGCTTCTAAAGTACGTACATGGTGGTGAATATCACACTTATAATCCTGAAATTGTAAAAAAATTACAAGAAGCAGTTTCGACTGGATCATCAGAAATATATAGAGAGTATGCTAATTTAGTTGATAACAGGCCTCCTGCAATGCTTAGGGACTTGTTAGAGGTAAAAACAGCCAAAAATAAAAATGTCTCAAAATCAAATCCAGAATCAATTCAAAGTATCATAAAAAGATTTGATTCAGCTGGCATGAGCCTTGGTTCTTTATCACCTAAAGCACATGAAACACTAGCTGAAGCAATGAATACGCTTGGTGCAAGATCTAATTCAGGAGAGGGTGGAGAGGGTAAGCACCGTTACGGCACCATAAAAATGTCTAAGATAAAACAAATTGCTTCAGGAAGATTTGGAGTTACTCCACATTATTTAGTAAATGCTGAAGTTCTTCAAATTAAAATTGCTCAAGGTGCAAAACCAGGTGAAGGAGGTCAGCTACCTGGCGGCAAGGTTAATAAGCTTATTGCTGAGTTAAGATACTCTACTCCAGGAATAACTCTTATATCCCCTCCACCTCATCATGATATCTATTCCATAGAAGATTTAGCACAGCTTATTTATGACCTTAAACAGGTTAATCCAAGAGCATTAGTTTCAGTAAAATTAGTTTCAGAACCAGGTGTTGGCACTATTGCTGCAGGTGTGGCCAAAGCTTATGCTGATTTAATTACAATATCTGGCCATGATGGAGGTACTGGTGCGAGTCCACTCACATCAATTAGATATGCTGGATCTCCATGGGAACTTGGTTTAGCAGAGTCACACCAAAGTTTAAGAGATGCTGGACTTAGGCATAAAGTGAGACTTCAGACAGATGGCGGTATGAAAACTGGTTTAGATGTAATAAAAGCGGCAATACTCGGTGCTGAATCTTTTGGGTTTGGAACTGGACCAATGATCTCTATGGGTTGCAAATATCTCAGAATATGCCACTTGAATAATTGCGCTACAGGAGTAGCAACACAAAGAAAAGATTTAATTGACCAGCATTTTATTGGAGAAAAAGAAAAAGTGATGAATTATTTTAAATTCATTGCAAATGATGTAAGAGAACATTTGAAAAATATTGGAGTAAAAAAACTTGAAGATCTTATAGGACAAACACAATATTTACAGCAGATTACTGATATAGAAGATCAATATAAATCAATTAATTTATCTGGCCTTTTAGAAAACGATCATGTAAATAAAGAGCCATATTTTTGTACAGTTGCAAGAAATAGTCCATGGGATAAAGGCGATTTATCAAAAAAAATCTTAAAACAAGCAAAAAAAATCATTAGTGAGGAAAGAAAAGGAACCCTAAACTTTAATATCAATAATACAGATAGATCAATTGGGGCTTCAATTTCTGGATATATTGCAAAAATGTATGGTGAGGAGGGCCTTCCAAAGAAACTATCACTAAAATTTAATGGTTCTGCTGGACAAAGCTTTGGATGTTGGAATGCAAATAATTTAAATCTTATTTTGAATGGTGATGCAAATGATTATGTTGGTAAAGGCATGAATGGCGGAAAAATTATTATAAAAAATGATGCTGATTTTGCTGTAAAGAATAATACTGTTCTTGCTGGAAATACTTGTTTGTATGGAGCAACTGGTGGAGAGCTCTTCATCGCTGGATCTGTGGGAGAAAGATTTGCAGTAAGAAATTCTGGAGCTAATGCTGTTGTTGAAGGAGTTGGAGATCACTGTTGTGAATATATGACAGGTGGTCATGTTACAGTTCTTGGTTCTGTCGGAATAAATTTTGGTGCTGGCATGACAGGCGGTTTTGCATATGTTCTTGATGAAGATAGAACATTCTTCGATAAATGTAATAGAGGTCTAGTCAATTTAGAGAGAATATCTATGGAGGAGATGCAGCCACATAGAAAATTATTAAAAGAAATATTAAAAAAACATTATAAATTTACAAAAAGTTCAAAGGCAAAAATAATAATTGATGATTTTGAAAGATATGAGCCTTATTTTTGGCTAGTAATACCAGCAGCCTCAAACATTCATGATTTGTTAAAAGCAACCACAGCAAATGCTGCTTAGCTTCAATTAAAAGCTCGCTTAATACTATCTTGAGAAAATTTGCTTGTTTTAAAAGCTTTAAATTTATTATTTATTAATATTAAGTTTAATTTACCAGCAGCGACTTTTTTATCGGCAAGAATATATTTTTTAAGTTCGCTATATTTGAATTCTGAATAATCTGTTTTGAGGCCAAGTGAATCAATGAGATTTATAATATTATCTATTTGATGAATTTTTATATGCCCCTCAAAAAAAGATATTTTCGAGGCAATTATCATCCCCAAAGTAATTGCTGCACCATGACTTAATTTTTTGTAGTTTGTTTTTGATTCAATTGCATGTCCAAAGGTATGACCAAAATTTAATATAGCTCTAATATTGTTTTCTTTTTCATCTTTAGTAACTATTTTTGACTTAGTTTTGATAGATTCTTCTATTATTTTCATCAAAATTTTGTTGTCACGGCTTAGAATTTTTTTTGTATTTGTTTCAAGAAGATTTTTAAGTTTTCGATTATCAATCAATGCATATTTTATAACCTCACCTAAACCAGATTTATATTCTTTATCGCTTAAGGTATGAAGAAATTTAGTTGAGATTAAAACTAACTTTGGATTATAAAATGCTCCAACTAAGTTTTTACCCTCTGGTATATTTATTGCTGTTTTTCCACCAACCGATGAGTCCACTTGCGATAGAAGTGTTGTTGGAATTTGAATATAGTCTATACCTCTTAAATATGATGAAGCAACAAACCCTGTGATATCTCCTACGACGCCTCCACCAAAAGCTATTAAGAGGTCAGTTCTCGAAAATTTATGGTTAACGAGCACAGCCAAAATATCTTTATATGTTTTAAATGATTTTGATGCCTCTCCTTTTTTTATAGTATGTAGATAAACTTTTGAATTCTTTATTTTGTTTTTTAAGGCTTTGACATAATTATTAGGTATACCTGAATCACTAATTATTAAAACTTTTGCATGCTTATTAATGCCTGCATTTAACTTTGAAGAAGGTATTGCTTTGCTTGTAATAAATATCTTGTATCTTGAAATTCCTTTTCCAGCATATCTTTCGATCATTATTCAACCCTTAACCAAATTTATAATTTCTGTAGCAACTTCTTGACTAGACTTATTTTCAGTTTCAATTAAATAGTCTGCAACATTTTTATATAAATCTTTTCTTTCTTTATGAAGCTTTGTAAGAATTATAGTTGGATCGCCGTTTTTGAGTAGAGGCCTATCTTTATCCTTGGATGTTCTCTCAACTTGAACATAAATAGGAGTAGATAAATAAAATACCGTTCCTCTTGATGACAAAAGATCTCTATTTTTATCTGACAAAATTATTCCACCTCCTGTAGACAGCACAATTGAATTTTTTTGTACCATTTCATGAAGAACGTCACTTTCTCTTTTTCTGAAACCATCTTCTCCCTCTAAGTCAAAAATCCAATCAATTGATGCACCAGTTCTTTGCTCTATTTCTTCATCAGTATCAAAAAAATTTAGAAATAACTCATCAGACAAAATTTTGCCTACTGTTGATTTTCCAGAACCCATCGGACCCACAATAAATATATTCATAGTTTTAAATTTAAGCCGAGATTTTAACATCTCAGCCAATAAATTCACTTTTTAAATTTTAAATGATGTATTCTTTAAAAATAACAAATTAAAATATAGTATGCGTAGATTAATAAATTTTTCTTTTTTAACAGGAATTTTTGCATCTTTAATTTCAATAATATTAATTTCTATAGTCTATGTATCAATAAAACCTAATTTACCTGAAATTAAATATGTAGATGAATCTCAATTACAAATGCCACTTAAGGTATTCACTAAAGACGGTATTTTAATAGGTGAATTTGGAGAAATTAAAAGAAGATCTATTAACTATAATAATATTCCTGATGACATTAAGAATGCTTTTCTTGCTGCAGAAGACGATGATTTTTTTAATCACCAAGGAATAAGTTATACAGGACTATTTAGATCATTTATTAGATGCCTTAGCTCATCTGGATGTCAAGGTGGTGGTGGAACAATAACTATGCAGGTTGTTAGAGGATATCTTTTAACACCGGAACAGACTATTACAAGAAAGATAAAAGAAATTTTTCTTGCTTTGGAGTTAGAAGGAAAAAAAACTAAAGAAGAAATCTTTGAATTATATGTGAATAGGATTTTTTTGGGCAACAGATCTTATGGTATTCAAGCTGCTTCAAATACATACTTTAATAAAGAATTACATGAATTAACCGTTGCAGAATCAGCAACAATTGCTTCCCTAGCACAACTTCCATCAAGAGTTAATCCAGTTAAAAACCCTAGAAGAACTTTATTGAGAAGAAATTGGATATTATCTAGAATGCTTTTACTCAATTACATTGATGAGGAACAATATAATAAAGCTATTTCTGAAGAAATTAAGATAGCTAAGAATATTAATCTATATGAAATAGATGCAGGACACATTGCTGAACTTGTTCGGCAAGAGGTGATAAGCAGATATGGACTTAAGGCATATAGAGAAGGTTGGTCGGTATACACAACTATAGATTCGAACTCACAAGACATTGCAACCACCAGCCTTCTTCAACAATTATATGATTATGATAAGAGACATGGATGGAAGGATCCTGAAAACTATTCCTATGTTTTTAATGAGCAAGAGATACAATCTTTATCAACATCTGATTTAGGATTCCTTCTAAATGATGATTATGTAAACAATATTGATTTAGATTCTAATCTTACATCAAACAAAATTCTTACAATTTTTGATTCACATCCTTTTTATAAGTCTCATACAAAATCAATTGTAATTGATGTAAAGGATGAAAAGTTTTTAGCAATAAATGAGAATTTTGAAATAATCACAGTGCTCTGGTCTAATGAATATGAGTGGGCAAGAAAGAGAATTTCTATAAATGAATTAGGTATAAAACCAAAGAATTTTAATGATATTTTAGATTTTGGCGACTTTATCTACTTAAAAGTTAATAATGATTTCTATGCCCTTGATCAAATTCCTGAAGCAGAAGCTTCATTAATTTCAATCAATCCTAAATCAAATGAAATCGTGGCTTACGTTGGAGGCAAGAATTTTGCTGAAAGTAATTTTGATAGAGTAAAACTTTCCTTTCCTCAGTCTGGTTCAAGTTTCAAGCCTTTTATTTACTCAGCTGCATTAGCAAATAAATACAACCTATCAAGTATTATTAATGATGCGCCAATTGTATTTGAAGACGAAAATCTTGAGAGCATCTGGAAGCCACAAAATTATACAGGTAAATTTTATGGACCAATATCAATTAGAGATGCTTTGGTTAAATCTGTAAATATTGTATCGATTAAACTATTAAGAGAGATGGGACTAGATACAGCCCATAATTATCTAAAAAATTTTGGATTTGAAGAAAATCGTTTACCTAATGATCTTTCTCTAGCTTTGGGATCAGGTAATTTTTCTCCCGCAGAAATGGTAAGAGGATATAGTGTAATTGCAAATAATGGACTTATATCAAATATGCACTATGTAGATAGAATCCAGGATAGATTTGGTAATTACATTTTTTCTCAAGATGAATATATTTCCAATAATGAAATTAAAAATATTATCGCCTTTCCCTGGTTAGACACCATAGAAATGAATGCAAATAAACCATACTATTTATTGGAACCTGTAAAGGATACAAAGCAGGTTATTGATCCAAGAATATCGTTCTTAATGAGCGACGTTCTAAAAGGTTTTATGAAAAATGGAGTTGCGGGAAGAAAGGCAAGATTTCTTGATAGAGATGACATTGCTGGGAAGACAGGAACAACCAATGATTCTGTAAGTACTTGGTTTTCAGGCTTTCATTCAGATCTTGTGACTACAGTTTGGGTAGGAACAGATAATTTCTCTTCACTTGGTGAAAATGAGTATGGCTCAACTATAGCTTTGCCAATTTGGTTAAATTATATGGACTATAAATTACAATCTTTAAAAACAAACAAAGAAAATATTCCTCAAAATATATCTTTTGTGAGGGTAGATAAATCTTCAGGTGAAATAGATATTGATTCAAAAGAAAATTTTTATTTTGAATTGTTTCTTGATGAAAATTTAAACTAGTTTTTAAAAATGCTAATAGACAAAATCTTCCAAATATTTTCAACATAAGAAGATGGAGAATCCTTAAACTTAGATCTTATAAATCTACTAATATTACCCTCTAGCGTTGTGACTATAAGTTGCGCAGAAATGCCAGCCTGAGTTCTTAAGTCTTCTTCATTTTCCTTTAACAATTGTCTAATTACCAATTCAAGTCTTTCATAGAATTGATTTACAGTATCACTTACCTTTTGTTCATCAGAGGACAAAGCTTCTCTTGAGAGCAATCTTGCAAAACCTTTATTCTTTTCAACAAATATAATGAAGAACATGAAAGTATTTTTAATCTTATCTTTAGAAGAAAGTTTACTTTTTTTAAGTTCGTTACATTTAGTAAAAATGGCTTCGTCACAGAAAGTGAATAATTCTGCATAAATAGACCTTTTACTTGGAAAATGACGATATAGTGCAGCTTCTGTAATACCAGATTTTTCAGCAAGTGCAGCAGTAGTTATTTTTGAGAGATTTTTCTCCTCCAACATTCCTGCAAGTGATTGTAAAATAATATTTTTTCGATCTTTTTTCATCTCAATTTAAATTTATATCAATATCAGGACAAATGCGAGCAAGTTCATTAATAAATTTGTTCTTTATTTGTATTAAACTTTCTTCTGTATCGCCCTCAAATCGAAGAACAAGCATGGGAGTTGTATTTGATGCTCTCAATAAACCCCAACCGTTTTTAAAATTCATTCTCAATCCATCAATTAAAACTTTCTCTCCATCTAAAGAGCATTTAGTTGAAAATTGTTTAACTATTTCAAATTTTGATTCTTCTGAGACTTCAATATTTAATTCAGGTGTTGAGAAAAGCTGTGGTAATTCTCTATTGAGATTAGATATTGATTTTTTTTTCTTTATTATTAGTTCTAAAACTCTGGCTCCAGAATAAACACCATCATCAAAGCCGTACCATTTATCGTTAAAAAATATATGTCCACTCATTTCACCCGCCAAAAGAGGATTATGCTTCTTAATTCCATTTTTTATGTTGAAATGTCCTGTAGGATACATTATCGGATTGCCTCCGCACTCTTTTATCAATTTTGGTAGTGAGTTAGTGCACTTAACATCAAATATAATTGTTCCCTTTTTTATTGAAAGAATATCTTTGCTTAAAATCATTAAAATCTTATCTGCAAAAACTATTTCACCATTGTTAGTAATAACTCCAACTCTATCCCCATCTCCATCAAATGCAAGGCCTAAATCTGCATTAGATTCCTTAACTTTATTTATTAAATCAATTAAATTTTCAGGCTTACTAGGATCTGGGTGATGATTTGGGAAATTTCCATCTATCTCATCATATAAACTTATGACTTCGCAACCTAATGCTTTATATAGTTTTGGAGCTATGCATCCACTAGCACCGTTTCCACAGTCAATTACGACTTTAATTTTTTTATTAATGTTAATATTTTTTTTAATCTCAGATATGTATTCTTCTTTAAAATCTTTTGTCGTTATTTTGCCCTTATTTTTTGAAACATCCTGGTTTTGATTAATTAGATTGTATATTTCAACACCAGAAACAGGCACATCATTAATTATTAGTTTTATTCCATTATAATTTTTTGGATTATGACTTCCCGTAATCATGACGCCGCTTTTAAATTTACTTTTTTTAGCAGCAAAATATAGCAACGGTGTAGTAGCTACTCCAGTATTAATTACATTAATACCATTTTCTGATAAAGAGCTTTCCAGAGCAGATAGAAGCTCTTTTCCAGACAATCTTCCATCTCTTGCGACACAAATTTCTGAAACACCCTCATTAAAACATTTCAAAGATATTGCTTTAGCAATCTTTTGAATTACACTCTCATTTATTTGATCTGGATAAATCCCCCTAATATCATAATCACGAAAAATTGATTTTGATATTTCCATATTTTTCTTTTGTTATAGGTTTGATTTTGCAATAATACTTATTCTAAATTATATCGTGAAAAGTGTTTGTAAATACTGAAAATAAATTTATCTGGAAAAATGGCGAATTTGAAAGCTGGAATAATACAAATGTCCATATTTTGTCTCATACATTACATTATGGCACAGGTGTTTTTGAGGGAGTAAGAGCCTATAAAACAAAAAAAGGCGCAGCAATATTTAGACTTTCCGATCATACAAATAGATTATTTGATGCAGCATCGAAATTAAATATAAAAATTCCTTTTTCAAGGGATGAGTTAAATCATATTCAATGCAATGTTCTCAATCAAAATAGACTAGCCGAGGGCTACATAAGACCAATAGTATATTTAGGTAATGAAGGTCTTGGCTTGAGAGCAATGGATTTAAGTGTAAATGTGGCGGTTGCAGCTTGGGAGTGGCCATCATATATGGATCCAGTTGCCAAAGAAAATGGAATTTCTGTAATAAAATCTTCACATAAGCAATATGAGAATCCCCTTCATTCAGGAAATAAGATTATTGGAACTTATTTTAGTAATACTATGGCACTTCATGAAGCTTTGGATAAAGGAGCTGATGAAGCAATAATGATGGATATGAATGGGTTTATATCTGAGGGTAGTGGGGAGAATATATTTATTGTCAAAGAGGGAGAAATTATGACACCAACAACAAATCATTGCCTAAATGGAATAACAAGACAGTCAGTTATTCAAATAGCAAAAGATTTGTCAATTAATGTTATCGAAAAAGATCTAACATATGAAGATCTTAAAAATGCTGATGAGGCTTTTTTCACTGGAACAGCAGTTGAAATTACTCCAATAGCCATAATTGATCAATCCAGTATAAGTGATGGAAAGAGAGGGCCAATCACGACCATTTTACAAGATAAATTTTTGAGTATTGTCTCAGGACAGAATTCACAATATTCAAACTGGTTAACTTATACCTCATAGCCTCTTTTGCATAAATTAAATATAGCAATTTTAAGTTATAGAAGTGCTGAATTTGGCGGAGGTCAAGGTGTTTATGTAAAAGACATATCTAGTGCTCTTCATAAATCAGGCCATAATGTTGAAGTAATTTCAGGCCCACCATATCCCAATCTTGATTCCAGAATTAAGCTTATAAAGCTTCCTGGATTGAATTTATTTGAAACATTCTCGTTAAAAGATAGACTAAAAAAGTTTTATAACAAAAGAAATAAAGCCTTGAATGATTATTATGAATTTATCTCTGTATTATTTGGAGGTTTTCCCGAGCCAAAAACTTTTGGTGATAGAGCGAGTAAATTTCTAAATAACAATGACTATGACGTCATAATCGATAACCAATCAATTAGTTACGGAATGTTAAATATCCAAAAAAATAATCCATTTATAGAAATCATTCATCATCCCATTACATTTGATTTTAAATTTGAATTGGCTGCGTCAAAAAAAATTAAATATAAGATATCAAGACATAGATGGTATTCATTTTTGAAAATGCAAAAAAAAGTTGCTCCAAATATAAAAAATATTATTACGCCTTCACAAAGTTCAAAAAAAGGTATTATTGAAGAGTTTGGATGCCTTGAAGAAACAATTACTGTAATAAATAACGGCCTAGATACAGATGAATTTGCTCCGGTAGAATTAAGCACAAGAGATCCTTTTAGATTAATTACAACAGCAAGCGCAGATGTGCCACTTAAAGGGTTAGATTATTCTTTAAAGGCTCTAAAGCAATTAAAAAAAGAATTTCCAAAAATTCATCTGATTGTTATTGGCAAAATGAAAGAAGGAGGACACACACAAAGATTAATTCAAAAATTAAATATTTCCGATAGTGTATTTTTTAAGTCTAATTTATCAAAAAATGATATCAAGCATTTATATTCAACCAGTTCAATTGCAATTGTAAGCTCTCTATATGAGGGATTTGGATATCCAGTGATTGAGGCAATGAGTTGCCAGGTACCATTAATAGCAACAAATGTATCTTCGATACCAGAACTGACCTTAGATCACGCAACTTTGATAAGTCCTAAAGATGCAAACGCCATAGAAAAAAATGTGAAAGAAATATTATTAAATTATAAGTTTTATAAAGAAAAGGCTATTAGAGGAAGAAATCATATAATAGAAACTTTTAATTGGGATAAAATCACATCTGAATACGAGAAAGTAATATATAAAGCAATTAGGAGTTTTAAAGATGTTAACCTTTAATTTAAACAAATATAAACTCAACTCAGATGGCATTATGCTGGATGTGGGTTGTGGCGAGGGGAGACATATTTTTGGCATTATGCAGCAAAATCCTCAAATGAAATGTATTGGATTGGACATGGACAAAAAATCTTTAAAAAAAGCTGAAGAGGGCTATGCTTATTTTAAATCTTTATCTGAAGCAGGAGCTGAATTTTTGATAGGATCTGCATATTCAATTCCGTTACCTGATGGAAGTGTTGATATTGTTATTTGTTCTGAAGTTCTTGAACATTTACATGAATATGCTGATGCAATTAATGAAATACATAGAGTATTAAAGCCTGGCGGTAAATTTTATGCGAGTGTACCAGCCTCCTGGCCTGAAAAAATATGCTGGGCCTTGTCGAATGACTATCAAAATCAACCAGGAGGTCACTTGAGAATCTTTAATCAAAAGAATTTAATTGAAGAGATAAAACAATCTGGTTTTGGTTTTCTTTCGTCAGAAAAATTTCATTCAATTCACAGTCCATATTGGTGGCTAAGATGTTTTTTTTGGAAGTCTCAAGATACAAATTTTTTTGTAAACAAGTACAAGAAGTTATTAGAAAAACATATTCTTGAAAAACCTAAATTTTTAGATTCAATTGATAAATTTTTTAATCCTATCATGGGAAAGAGTTTTGCAATGTATTTTGAAAAGCTTTAAGTATGCATAAACCCACAAAAATTAATCTTAATAAAGATTTTCTTCCCAAGGAAATTTTTAGAATCAATGGTGCATACATCAAGTCTATACAATATAAATCTGGAGCTATTCCCTCTAATGAAGATGGCACTCATGATCCTTGGGATCACATAGAATCGATAATGGGACTCAATATTTGTAAAGACATTGAAGCTTCAAAATCTGCATTTAACTGGCTTATAGATAATCAAAACAGCGACGGAAGCTGGTATGCGAAATATTATGATAAAGATGTTATCGAAAAAAATAAACCTACTCATTTTTCACCTTACATAGCTGTTGCTGCATTACATTTCTTCAAGATTTTTAATGATGTAAGTTTTCTAAAATTAATTTGGCCTTCATTAGAGTCTGCTATAAATTTTTCAGTAGATCTTCAGGAAGATAATGGAACTATTCCTTGGTCATTAGATAAAAGCAATGAAATTGAAAATGATTATTTACTAACCGGTTGTTCATCAATACTTAAAAGTATTGAATGCGGAATTGCTTTATCAAATATCCTCAATAAAATTGAAAATCAAGAAAAATGGAAAAAAGCTTATTTATTATTATCAAATGCAATTCAAGATCCAACTGATAAGTTTGATTTAACTAAAGACCGAAAAAGATTCTCTATGGATTGGTATTATCCAATATTATCAGGCTGTCTTTCACATCATGAAAAGCTAGGTTACATAAATAAAACTTTTAAAAATTTTTATGTGGATGGAATTGGTATTAAATGTGTAATTGAAGAGCCTTGGGTAACTGTTGCTGAGACATGCGAATTTATTATTTCTTTAATGAGTGTTGGTTACGAAGATGAAGCGAAAAAACTTTTAATTGATATTCTCAATCTTTCTGATAAAGAAGGTATCCCATATATGGGATGGCAATATGAAGAGAATATTTTTTGGCCAAAAGAAAAACCAAGTTGGACAGCTGCAGCATTAATGTTAAGTGCTGATTGTGTATTAGATTATTCAGATGCTTCTGACTTATTTATATCCAATCAGCAATCAGTTTTTTATTAGGCAAGCTAAGGTATCTACTCTTTCATAAATTTTGAAGTTATTTTTTAATGCTTTTTGAAATATCTCAAATGGCGCCTGTCCGCCTTCATCAGGATTTTCAAAAATATCATGAATAACTAATGCACCATTTTGTATAATTTTAGTATTCCAACTTTCATAGTCATCATTAGCTGCTTGAAATGAATGACCTCCATCTATAAAAACCATTCCAAGTTTTGTATTCCATTTTGAGGCAATATCAATTGAATTAGAAATAATTGGAACAACATTTTTTACTTGTATTTTGTTGATATTGCTTATAAGAAGAGGAAGAGTATCAACCCTCTTATTTTTATGATCATATATTTCACTGTCAAAATATTCTTCATCTATTTGATGTTCTTCAGATCCAAAATGATGATCAATTGTATAAACAAACTGGTCATTTAATATTGCTCCTTTAGAAAGATACATAGCAGATTTACCACAATACGAACCAATTTCGAGAATTGGACCAATTGAAGAAAATTTTGCAGACCATTTGGTAAGGGCTAGACCCTCGTTTTTAGGCATAAAGCCTTTTAATTTATCTATATTATCATCAATCATTTATAAATTTTTTCTTTTCCAAGTGTAGATTTAAACCTACGATGCTGCCAAAGATATTCCTCCGGATTTAGTTTTATTTTATTTTCTATGTGTTGATTTAGATCGCGCATAAAAACTAATGATGATGCAGTACTAAATTTTGGTTCTTCAATATCAATAATCAAGCAGTCCTTTTCATAATAGGTATTCATAAATAAATAATTACATCTCGTTTTATTAATAATTTTAAGTGGTGCAGATATAGTTGCAGCTGGTATCCCAAAAAAATTAACTTCATCAGACCTTTTGAGTCCATAATCTTGATCTGGGGCATATAAAACAGTTTTACCATTTTTTAGCCACCTAATGAAAGAGATAGTACTGTTTCTATCCGCAATGCCCTTCATACTTTTTAATCGTCCTTTTTTTTGAATTGATTCAAAATATGTTGAATTATGCTTTCTTTCTACACCAAATATTTCAGCATTCATTGCTAATATGCGTGAATCTAGCTCAAGATGAAGTGAGTGTTTGAAAAATAGTAGAATTCCCTTATTTGCTTTTTGATACCTCAACAAGAGTTCAAGACCATTAATTTTATAAGAAATATTTTTATTTATTCTTTTATTTGACCAAAACCAGGCTATACCTGTATCAAATATAACTCTTCCAAATAAAACTATATTTTTTTTATATATTTCAAATCTTCTTTCTTTGCTTAGATCAGAAAAGCAAAGATCAAGATTTATTTTACTGAAACGGTTCCTTTTATTGTTGCTGTAGAATAAAAGATAGCCAAATGCATTTCCTAAATGTATCTGGAATTTTCTTGGTAAGAGCACGATTACTCTCCAAAAAAATATTAGAATTTGTAATAAAGCATTTTTCATATGATATTAGGATGTATTATTACATTATTATTTCTTTAGTTTGATAATGAAAATATTTTTATACAATTGTTTCATCTTAATTCTACTTCCTGCTATGGCTGTAAGAATAGTTTTTAAAAGCTTAAAAGATAAAGACTATAGAAAATATTTTTCTCACAGACTTGGAATATATAAAGATATTAAATCATTAAATAAACCTATTTGGTTTCATGCAGTTAGTTTGGGTGAAGTAATAAGCTCAAAAAGAATTGTTAGCGACTTACTTAAGAATAACGAAGTTATTTTGACCGTTTCAACTCCTACTGGACTTAGGGAGGCAAAGAAAATTTATGGCGATAATTTAACAGTAGTTTATTCACCATGGGATTTGATATTTTTTGTTGCAAAATTTTTTAAAAAATTTAATCCAGTTGCTTTAATAATTTTTGAAACAGAAATTTGGCCTTCAATGATTTACGTATCCTCAAAAAATAATATTCCAATAATTCTTTCAAATGCAAGACTGTCTCAAACATCTTTTAAAAGCTATTTGAGATTTAAATTTTTTATTTTAGATACTTTGAATAACTTTTCTTTGATTCTCGCACAAAGTGATAAACATTTAGATAGATTTAGAAAGATGGGAATACCTAGCAATAAAATTAAAAAAGTTGGTTCAGTTAAATTCGATATTAAAATTCAACAAAACGAATCAATTAAAAGATTTGATAATTTAATACTTGCAGCGAGCACTCACGTCGGTGAAGATGAGATAATTGCAGAAACTTTTACGAAACTGAAAAAAGAATTTGATAATCTAAAATTGGTAGTAGTACCAAGACATCCAGAAAGATCTAAAAGAATACAAAAAATTTTTAAAGAAAACTCAATTAATAGTGAAATTTCGTCAACCTTACCAGGAGAGTTTCTTTATAATGATGTTGTTATTATAAATTCTGTTGGCATGCTTAACGAATTGTATAGAATGGCAACCATATCTTTTGTTGGTGGGAGCTTATTTAAGAAATATGGAGGTCATAATGTTGTTGAACCAGCCATTAATAAATGTTCTTTTATAGTCGGACCTTTTATGAAAAATTTCGAGGAAGTTATAAATATATTTAAAAAAGAAGAGGCATGTATTCAATTGAGTGATTCAAAGGATTTATATAATAAAATGAAAGAGTTGCTTACCAATCATGGGATGAGGAATAATATGTCTGTAAAAGCACTTGAAGTGATTGAAAATAATAGGGGCTCATCTGAGATACAATTTAAACTTATAAATAATTTAATTAATTATGAAATTAATAACAGCAATAATTAAACCTTTTAAAGTTGAGGAAGTAAGAGCTTCATTGGATGAGATCGGAGTTTCAGGCATGACTATGACCGAAGTTAAAGGCTTTGGCAGACAAAAAGGTCACACAGAGCTATACAGAGGAGCAGAATATACTATCGATTTTCTTCCAAAAATAAAAATTGAAATAGCAATTTCAGATGACATGGTAGAACAAGTAAAGTCTGCCATTATTAAATCATCAGCATCAGGTAAGATTGGAGATGGCAAAATCTTTATTTCACCGATTGACGAAGTGGTAAGAATCAGAACCGGTGAAAAAAACGAAGATGCTTTATAAAAATTAATATTAAGAAACCAATAGTTTTTTTATTTGGGCCAACTGCTTCCGGAAAAACAGATATAGCAATTAAGCTTGCAGATAAATTTCCTATTGAAATTATTAGTGTAGATTCCGTGATGGTTTATAAAGACTGTGATATTGGTTCTGCCAAACCTGATATAAATATATTGAAGAAATATCCTCATCATTTAATTGATATGGTTTCCCCAAATCAGATTTTTACTGTTGCTGAGTTTTGTAAATTCTCTAAGCAAATTGTTAAGGAAATTCATAATAAAGGTAAATTACCACTTTTTGTTGGTGGTTCAATGATGTATTTTAAATCTCTGTATGAAGGTATTCATAATTTACCTCTAAGAGATGAGGTATTCAGAAAAGAACTTCGAAAAATTAATTCCAATGATAATTTATATAGTTTATTAAATGAAATTGATCCAGTTTATGCAGCAAAATTAAACAAAAATGATGAAGTTAGAATTATAAGAGCACTTGAGATTCATAAAAATACTGGTAAGACATTGAGTCAAATATTAAATGAAGATAATAAAGAACCTATAACTAAAGATTATACGGTCTTTCAATTTGGTATTATTGATGAACGTTCTATAATTCACCAGCGAATAAAAGAAAGATTAGATAATATTATTTCGATGGGTCTTGAGGATGAAGCAAAAAAAATACTTAAGAAATATGAGATTCAAGATGAACATCCAATCAGAAAATCTGTCAACTATAAACAAATATTTGACTATTTAGAGGGTAGAGAAGACTTTGATTCATTCAAGAATAAAGCACTTTTTGCAACAAGACAGTTGGCTAAAAAACAAGATACCTGGTTAAGAAGTTGGAAAATGTTTACAAAGATTAGAATAAATGAATCAGCTAAACTAGAAAATGATATTAAAAAAGCATTATCTTTTCTTTAAATATGATAATAAGCCCCAACATACGTTTATAATGAACAAAACAAATGTGAGGTAAGTGTAAGTGAACTGGAACAAGCAAGATAATGATCCATGGGGCAATAAAAATGACTCCCCAGATTTTGATGACTTAATAAAAAAATTTTCATCAATTTTAGGCGGTAAAAAATCTCCAACTAATGGTTCTGGTGGAGGGAAAAAGGACGGTGGATTTAAATTTTCTTCATCAAGAATTTTTTTATACGGACTATTTGCTTTCTTAATAGTTTACGGTTCTCAATGTATCTATCAACTTGATGCATCTGAAAGGGCTGTAATTCTTAGGTTTGGTAAGTTTTATGAAGAACAAGAAGAGGGCCTTAATTTTAGGTTTGCAGGTATCGATGACAGATATATTGAGAATGTATCTCTTACAAGAAGATATACTCAAACAAACAGTATGCTTACTAAAGATGAAAATATTGTTGATGTCACCGTATCAGCACAATATAGGATTGCAAATCTTAAGGACTTCGTTTTGAATGTTAAAGATCCTGAAAGTAGTTTGAGAAATGCTATTGAAAGTGCTCTTAGGCATGTTGTTGGTGATAACACTCTTGATCAAACTTTAACAGTAGGAAGAGAAAATATTGCACAAGAAGTTCAAACTAGATTGCAGTCATATTTAGATATTTATCAGACAGGATTAATTGTTCAACAAGTAAATATTGAGAAAACAGATCCCCCTGCGGCAGTGAAAAACGCTTTTGATGATGTTGTTGCTGCACGAGAAGATAAAGAAAGACTGCAGAATGAAGCAGAAAGATACGCACTTTCAATTGTTCCAGAAGCAAGAGGGCAGGCTCAAGCAAGAATTAGGGAGGCTGAAGCATATAAAGAAGCTGTCGTTGCAGAGGCTGAGGGTGAAGTAGAAAGATTTAATCAGCTATTAGCTGAATATCAAAAAGCACCAGATGTAACAAGAGATAGACTCTACTTGGACGCACTTCAATCGGTATTATCTAATTCAACAAAGGTAATGGTTGACGTAGAAGGGGGCAATAACTTACTTTACTTGCCTTTAGATAAAATTATGGAAGAAAACAAAAAGAAAGGTGATGATGATGAGTAGAAACACTTATTTAATTTTATTTGGAGCTCTTTTATTTGGGATACTTGTTAATAGTGTATTCGTAGTAAATGAAAAAGAAAGAGCAATTGTTTTTCAATTTGGTGAAGCTGTGAGACCAGATATTCCTGTTGGATTTCACTTTAAATTACCAGTTGTGCAAACTGTAAAAAAATATGACTCGAGAATTCAAACACTTGATGAAGAACCAGACAGAATTCTTACAGTTGAAAGTAAATATCTGCTAGTGGACTCATTTATAAAATATAGAATCACGGATGTTTTAACTTTTTATAAAGCAAATAATGGTAGCTTCAATAGTTTAAATAGTTTACTTGGCCAAAGATCAGAGTTTGTTTTAAAGAATAATTTTGGTAAAAGAACAGTAAAAGAGGTTGTTTCCGGTGAAAGAGACGAACTCATGAGCATTATGCTCAGTTCATTAAATGAATCTGTTTCTGATTTAGGAGTTGAGATTATTGACTTTAGGGTAAAACGAATTGATTTGCCATCAAACTTGAGTAATTCTGTATATGAAAGAATGAGAACAGAAAGAAATAGGCTAGCAGAAGAATTAAGATCTGAGGGCAAAGAGATTGCAAGAGAGATAAGGGCGGTAGCAGATAAAGACAAAGTTGTAATACTTGCTGAAGCATATAAGGAAGCAGAACAATTAAGAGGTCAAGGTGACGCAGAAGCAGCAGGAATTTACGCTGAGTCTTTCTCTCAAGATCCTGAATTTTATGAATTCACCAGAAGTATGAAAGCATACGTAGAAACATTTGAAAGTAAATCGGATGTTATGTTGATTGATTCTGAATCAGAGTTTTTTAAATATCTAAATGATAAAAAAGACGAAAATTAGAGTCACTGGTGGCTGACAATACATTAATCCTAGGTCTTCAATGGGGAGATGAAGGCAAAGGTAAAATAGTAGACAATCTAAGTAAATCTACTGACATTGTATGCAGGTTTCAAGGTGGACATAATGCTGGTCACACTATCAAGGTTAATGGCGACAAAACTGTTCTTCATCTCATACCGTCAGGTATATTGCATAAGAATACAAAATGTTTGATTGGAAACGGAGTAGTTTTAGCATTAGATGCTTTACATAAAGAAATTGAACATCTAAAAGCAAAACAAATTTCTTTCTCAAATAGGTTTTTTGTAAGTTCCGCCTGTACTCTAATACTCCCTTCTCATATAACTTTAGATAAAGTAAAAGATAAAAAAGAATCAATAGGCACTACTGGAAGGGGCATAGGACCTGCATATGAAGACAAAATTGGCAGAAGAGCAATTAGATTTGGCGATCTAGGACAACCTGAAATATTAAAAAAGAAAATTCATACACTTGTCGAATACCATAATAAAATTTTAGAGAATTTATATAATCATGACTCTCATAATGCTGATGAGGTTTTCAATGAACTTATGAGCTACAGAGAACTATATGAAAAATATTGTATTGATTCTCAAGAAATAATGCATGAATGGGTTGATAATAATCTTTCTATTTTATTTGAAGGTGCTCAAGGTACGTTATTAGACATCGATCATGGCACTTATCCTTATGTTACCTCTTCAAGTACAACGGCTGGAGGAGTTTCTACTGGTTTAGGCGTAGGTCCAAAGCTTATAGACAAAATTATTGGCATAACTAAAGCCTATACAACTAGAGTTGGTGAAGGTCCTTTCCCAACAGAATTATTTGATGAATCAGGAGCTATGCTAGCAAAGAAAGGTAATGAATTTGGAGCTACAACAGGTAGGCCTAGAAGATGTGGATGGTTGGATTTAGTTTTACTTAAAAAAGCAATATTTATTAATTCAGTTACTGATCTTTGTATAACAAAACTCGATGTATTAGATGAAATGGAAGAAATAAATGTTTGTATTGATTATGAAAATGGATCTCCAATTTATCAAAGCTTTGAAGGATGGTTATCAAAAACAGAGGGGATTACAAATTTTTCAGAGTTGCCTGAAAAAGCTAAAATTTATATTCAATTTATAGAGCAATTTGTTAAGTGTGAAGCATCAATTATTTCGACAGGACCTTCTAGAAATCAAACAATTCTCAGATAAATTCATTGAACAGTTTTTAGATACTTGTCTAAGCTGGCATTTATAAACTTATAAGAATCTGGACTGGAAAATTTTTTACTAAGTCTTAAAGATTCGTCAATTACAATTGGACCGTCTAAATTTCCAGCAATCATTTCATTAATCGCAAAATATAGTACTGATTTGTCAATGATCTCAATACTTGAATCTTTTATATTTAATGAAACAAGAATAGATTCTATTTTTGCTCTATTGTCTTGAATTGAATTTAATGAACTTGAAAACATATCAAAATCAACTTTTCTGTCTTGATGCTCAATTTTGAATTGATTAATAATTTCAGAGGCTTTTTGATTACTAAAAAGCATTTGAAATATAGCTTGTATTAGACATTCTCTTGTCTTAACTGCAATTTTAAAATTAGCTAGATTTTTCATTTACAAGCTGTATGAGAGCATTTGCGTTATTTTGTGAATTAATAATTAATCTTTTTTCAAGTTGAGATTGATTTTCAACACAAATAACATTGTTAATCAGAGCAACATTAAAGTACTCATCAGCAAGGTTGCCGATAGATCTAAAAGTTTCACTTGAGATAAGATCATAATGGCTGGTTTCACCTTTTATAATAATTCCTAAAAATAATACACCCACGTAATTATTCCTTTTTAGTTTATTTTTTGCCAGTGCTGATAATTCAATTGCCCCAGGCGCCTTTGCCTTGTCACATTTAAAACTTTTTTCTAGTATTTCTACAGAGATATCAAGCATTTTTGCAATTTGCTTCTGGTACCATGAAGTATGAACAATAAGAACTCTATTCATTTTCAAAACCAGTAATTTCTATATCAAATCCAGAAACAGCATTATATTTTGTGGGCGTTCCCAATACGGTTATTTTCTTTAAATCTAATAATCGCAAAATTTGAGAACCAACACCTATAACTCTTCTGTTATTCTTTGGTTCAATATCTTTTTCTTCTAATTTATTTAACCAATAACTTTTAGCATCTCTATGATTGATAAGAACAAATAATCCTGTTCCTTCTTTAGCAATTCTTTTTAAAGAATTTCTTATCGACCAGTTTTTACCTAATTCATCAATACCTAGAATGTCTTGCAATATGCTTTGAGTTTGAACTCTTACAAGCGGCGACTCCTCAGATGAAAGATCACCCATTGCAAGTGAGAAGTGATATTCGTCATAAATCTTGTCTCGCCAAACGTTTAATTTGAATCTTCCAAATTCATTTTCAACATTTTTCTCCATAACAGATTCAATTGTGGAATCTCTGGAAAGTCTATAATCTATTAAGTCTGCGATAGTTCCGACCTTGATATCATTTTCTAGACCAAATTTAATAAGATCATCTCTTCTTGCCATAGTCCCATCATCATTCATGATTTCACAAATTACACCAGCAGCTTGTAGTCCAGCAATTTTAGCTAAATCGCAAGCTGCTTCTGTATGACCTGCTCTACTCAATACTCCACCTTTCATTGCTTTTAAAGGAAATATATGACCTGGTTGAACAATATCTGAAGGTTTTGAATTTTTATCTACAGCTGTTTTAATTGTGTGGGCACGGTCAGCTGCTGATATCCCAGTAGTAATGCCTTCTGCAGCCTCTATTGATACAGTAAATGCTGTTTTATTGGCTGCTCTGTTATTATTAGTCATCATTTTTAGATCATATTTTTCACATAACTCTTTACTCATTGGCAAACATATTAGGCCTTTACCTTTTGAAGCCATGAAATTAATTATTTCAGGCGTGATAAGTTCAGCAGCGCAAATTAAATCTCCCTCATTCTCTCTAGACTCATCATCAACTATAATAACCATCTTGCCTTTTTTTACGTCTTTGATTATTTCTAAAATGTTACTTTTATTCATCTTGTATATATTTCTTTTAAATCGGAACCAATTTTACATGACGATTCTAATTTAAAACCATAATTTTCTACAGCATTATCTTCCATAAACCAACTTACACCATTTTCGCCTAATTTTTTTTGAGATTTGTATATTATTAGTTCATCAACATGTTCAGTTTTTAAAAATGCATTAGCTAATTTAGGACCAGCTTCTACTAAAACAGAGCATTTATCATTTTCAAGCATTATTGGTATCACGCGATCAATATTATTATCTTGAAAATGAGTTACCTTTTTATCCTCAAAAAAAGGCATCTTAGATTTATCATTATCTATAATTAATGAAGTTGACATTAAAATTTTTTCAGGCTGATTAACATCAAAATTAACTCTTGCATTCATTCGTGGGTTATCATTCAAAAGGGTATTTGTTCCTGTAAGGATAGCATCATATTCTGCTCTTAAAATTTGAACGTCAGATCTAGCAGCCTCGCTTGTAATATAAACCCTTTCATGATTTTTATAATGAGACTTGCCATCTAAAGAACTCGCTATTTTTACAGTTATGTATGGCTTATCATTAATATGTCTATGGAAGAAAAATTTATTCTGCTTTGCGACAAGATCTTGATGAATTCCAACATCAACATGAATATTATTTTCTTTTAGGATTTGAATTCCTTTTCCAGATACTTTTGGATTTGGATCAATTGAACCAATAACTGCTTTCTTTATTCCAGATTTAGCAATTGCTTGAGCACATGAACCTGTTTTTCCAATATGACTACAAGGTTCCAAAGTACAAATTAGTGTAAGCTCAGAAAAATCTTTAAATTTTTTATTTTTATGCTTATGTGCATCAATTATTGCATTTATTTCAGCGTGATTTTGTCCGTATTTTACATGATAACCTTCAGAAATAATTTCCTTATCTTTTATTAAAATTGCACCGACAACAGGGTTTGGTTTTGCAGTATATTTATATTTTTCTGCTTTAGTAATAGCACGAAGCATTAATTCTTCGTAATTCATTTTTTGGATTTTTTCTTTTTTGGCTTTTCTTTGTTTAGTGAATTTATTTCTTCAGAAAAATCTTTAATATCTTGAAAATCTCTATAAACGGATGCAAATCTAACATACGCAACAGTATCAACCTCTTTAAGAGCATTCATCATTATCTCGCCGATTTCGATAGATTTAATCTCTCTAACACCTCTTGTTCTTATTTCTTTAAGAATTTTACCGAAAACTGTATCAATTTCTTCTGTAGATAATGGTCTTTTTTCTAATGCACGAAGCATGCCTTTTTTTAATTTTGAACCATTGAAGGGTTGTCTTTCACCATTTGTTTTAATCACTCTTGGAAGTGCTAAATCTGCAGTTTCGAATGTTGTAAATCTTGAATGACATACCTCACAAGACCTTCTTCTTCTTATTTGTGAACCATCTGCTACCAACCTTGAGTCAATAACTTTGGTATCTTCGGTTTGGCAAAAAGGGCAAAACATTTATAAATTATATACTGGAAAATTATTGGTAAGATTTGATACTTCTCTTTTGATGTTGCTTTGTACTTCTTCATCATCAAAGTTATTTATAATCTCACATATCCAATTACTAACTTGAATAATCTCTTTTTCTTTAAATCCTCTTGTTGTTACAGCAGGTGTTCCTATTCTAATTCCTGAAGTCACGAAAGGAGAAGCAGGGTCATTAGGGACAGAGTTTTTATTTACAGTAATATTTACAGAACCAAGGACATTTTCCAAATCTTTGCCCGAAATGCCTTTATTCCTTAAGTCAACCAATACAATATGGTTTTCTGTTCCGTTACTAACTACATTAATGCCATTTGACATAATTGTTTCCGCCATAACTTTTGCATTTTGCAAAACTTGTTCGATGTATTGTTTGAATTCTGGATGCAAAGCCTCCTTAAAGCACAGAGCTTTAGCAGCAACCACATGCATTAAAGGGCCACCTTGTGAACCAGGAAAAACAGCAGAATTTAACTTCTTTTCAATTTCTTGATTAGCTCTAGCAAGTATAATGCCTGACCTGGGACCTCTTAAAGTTTTATGAGTTGTTGAAGTAACAACATC